>OJQW01000210.1_pt1 | contig 30688 bp, 25 predicted proteins | sample 1599041 | NCBI WGS metagenome assembly OJQW01 (sample SAMN03922518, study PRJEB24848) | human gut metagenome | isolation source: stool sample | host: Homo sapiens | place: Germany | collected 2010-02
CGGCCATGTGCTGTATGTGGACGGCGGCATCCTCGCCTACATCGGCAAGCAGCCGCAGTAAAACCGAATCTTTTGGGAACCGAAAGGCCGCCCGCCCCGTGTTTACGGGGCGGGCGGCCTTTTCTTTTTGAACTCCCCGCTGCCGCTCAGCGCCAAAGGAACCAGATGAGCAGGTATCCCGTTGTGACGGCAATGAGAGAGAATGGTACGCCGATTTTCATAAAATCCCGGTTGGAGACCGTGTAGCCCTCCTTGCGCAGGATGCCGATGCCCGTGATGTTGGCGCTTGCGCCGATGGGCGTCAGGTTGCCGCCCAGGGTCGCACCTGTCAGCAGCCCAAAATAGAGCAGATACGGCTCCACGCCCATGAGTGCGGCAATGCCGCTCACCACAGGCAGCATCGTTGCCACATAAGGGATGTTGTCAATAAATGCGGAGAAAAGCACCGAAGCCCATACGATGAGCGAATAGATGGCAAACAGGTCGTCTCCCGCGATGTTGACAAACAGGCGGCTGATGGCGTCGATGACACCCGCCCGCGTGATGCCCGCGATGATGACGAACAGGCTCGCCAGCAAAAGCAGCGTCTGGCCGTCCAGCTCACGGAAGAACTGCCCCAGCGGAGCCAGCGACCGACGCTGACCCGCTTTGCGCAGGAAGCCCACGGCCGCCAGCAGCACACAGATGACCCCATTGGTCACGGCAGGCTTTTCCGGCACAAAGGAAACGATGATAAGCAGAGTCACCGTAGAAACGAGCAGAAGCGTGGGGACAGTGTCCGTTACCTGTGTGCGCTCACCGGATTCCACCGGCTGGCGCAGGTTTCGGAAGTAATACAGCAGCACGCACGCGGATGCCACGGCACCCACCTGTACCACCCAAAAAATCCCGGGCCTGCCGCGGAACACGAAGAAATCGAGAAAATTCATGTCGGCATAGCCGCCCAGCAGAATGGATGTGGTATCTCCCACCAGCGTGGCCGCGCCCTGCAGATTGGAGGACACCGCAATGGCGATGATGACCGGCACAGGGCTGATGTCCAGCTTTTTGGCCAGCGCTAGCGCCACAGGCGCGACCATCAGCACTGTGGCCACATTGTCCACGAAAGCGGAGATCAGCCCCGCAAACAGGGAAAGCGCCACCACCGCCCATTTGATGTTGGGCACTTTTTCCATAATGATATCCGCCATCAGCGCGGGCATGCGTGATTCGATAAACAGCACCACAGTGCCCATGGTGCCCGCAATCATCAGCAGAACGTTCCAGTCTATGGCCGCAGGCACCTCAGCCCAGGGCAGGATGCCCAGCACCACGAAAAGCAGCGCCGACGCAGCGGCGATATACGCGCGGTATTTGCCGAAGATCAAAAGCAGAACATAGGTCGCCAAAAACAGTGCGAGCGCAAGATACATGCCCGGTCTCCCCTTCCATCATCCGTGTCCCGGCCGCGCGGCGCGGGGCTTTTGCCCGCGGCCGCGCACCGGCCTGTCCACAGTATATAGAACGGGCCCGCGGGCCGTCAATCGAATCGGGACGAACTTAGCGGTATTTTAGCGGCCGGCGGCGCAGCGCATGCTTCACCGTTCCTCGTAAATCTGCTGGCTGCCGTCGATGGCCTGCTCCAGATATGCGTCGATCCACCGCTCCGCTCCGTCCATGTCCCGCCTGCACAGGTAATTGTACAGCGTTTCCGTGTTGCGGCAAAGCGCGCCGATGCCGTACATGCGGCAGAAACGCAGCCACAGGGTGATAACGGGCGCCTTGAACGAATAGTAGATGAGCGGCAGAATGCTGTTGCCGCCCGCAAGCGCAAGCTCGTGCTGGAAGGCAAAGGCCGCCTCAGCCGCCTGCGCGTTGTTCTGCGCTGCGGCGATGCGCGCCACAATATCCCCCAGGCGTGCCAGCGCTTCATCCGAGGCATAACGGATGGCACGCTGCGCAGCCAGATGCTCCAGCGCGCGCCGCACCTCCAGAATAGAGCGTATCTCATCCTTGCCCAGCACGCCGCCCTGATACTCCATGATGGCGATAAGCGTGGAAAGGTTCCCCTTGCGTCGGTAATCCGCCACGAAAGTTCCCTGCCGCGGCCGCACCTCCAGAAAGCCCTGCTGGGCCAGCTCCGCCAGACCGCCGTTCACCACGGCGCGGCTCACCTGCATCTGCTGGGCCAGTTCCCGCTCAGGCGGAAGCTGTGTACCCATGGGCAGCTCGTCGGACAATATCATCCCCTGCAGCTGCTGGACAAACAGGTCCTTCAGGCTGGGAGCGGACAGCTTTGCAAATTCCATTGTGTGCCTCCCCTTCTGGTATTGGTTGTACCACATATCACTTTTTGATTTTATCATACATTTTGCCAGAGTACAAGCCCGCTTTATACCACACTTTCACAAAAAGGGAGACGGCCGATTGACGGGCCGAAGCAGGAATGTTAAACTATTGACGAAGATTGGTATAGCCACGCTATCAAGCAAACAAGGGAGAGATACCTGTGGACGAAGTGAGGATTTTGGAAATCAAACAGAGCGTATTCGCCAACAACGACCAGCGCGCCGAGCTTTTGCGCCGGGAGCTGAAAGAAAAGAGGATCTTTCTGCTCAACCTGATGAGCTCGCCCGGCTCCGGCAAAACGACCACCCTGACGCGCACCATCGAGCGTCTGCGTGACGAATTCAAGATCGGTGTGATGGAGGCGGACATCGACTCCGATGTGGACGCGCGTACCATTGCTGCGACGGGCGTTAAATCCATTCAGCTGCACACGGGCGGTATGTGCCATCTGGACGCGGATATGACGCGCCAGGGCCTGGACGGCCTTGCAGCGGGCGACGTGGAGCTTGCTGTTTTGGAAAACGTGGGCAATCTGGTATGTCCGGCGGAGTTCGACACAGGCGCGGTGAAAAACGCGGCCATCCTGTCGGTGCCCGAGGGCGACGACAAACCGCTCAAGTACCCGCTGATGTTCCAGATCTGCGACGTGGTTCTCATCAATAAAACAGACGTGCTGCCCTACTTTGATTTTGACATGGAGAAATGCAGAGAAAACATCCGCATGCGCAACCCGAACGCCAGGGTCATCCCCATCTGCGCCAAGACAGGCGAGGGCGTGGACGAATGGGCCGACTGGCTGCGCGCCGAAGTAAAAGCCTGGCGCGGCTGAACCGCGACCGCACAGAGAAAGGATGCCGGATATGAGCGAGACACATTTCCCCCTGGACGAGAGCAAACTGCCCTTTTCCATTCCAAAGGACGCGCAGCCCCGGGAGAAAATTTTAAAACTGGGGCGTATGATCACAGACCGCATTCCCGCCAAGCTGCACGGCCTGACGGCGGAAGACCCGGAATACTGGGGCCTGGCGGGCGTGGTGACGGATGAAATGGCGGATGTCGCCCTGAAGATGAAGGTGCGCAAGCCCATGACGCTGTCCGAGCTTGTAAAAGCCACGGGCAAGCCCGCCGAAGAGCTGGAACCGCTGCTGTACCAGATGAGTTGCGTGGGCCTGCTGGAGTACAACTGGGAAAACGAACGGCATGAAAAGCAGTACGTTCTGCCGATGTTCGTACCCGGCAGCGCGGAATTTTTCAATATGCACAAGCAGCAGATCCAGGACAATCCCGAGGTGACGGCTTTTTTTGAGCGCATGACCTTCCTGCCCCTGGAGCACATCACCGCCATGGTTCCGCCGGGCGGCGCGGGCATCGGGATGCACGTCATCCCCGTGGAAAAAGCCATTGAAACAGAGAACCGGTCCGCCGATATCGAGCACATTTCCCACTGGCTGAAAAAATACGAAGGCAAATACGCGGCCAGCCCGTGCTCCTGCCGCATGTCCCGCGCCCGCATGGGCGAGGGCTGCGCCGACGACCCGGAGGACTGGTGCATCGGCGTGGGCGATATGGCCGATTATCTGGTGGAGACCAAAAAGGGCCATTATGTTACTTACGACGAGGTGCTGGAGATCCTGCGGCGCGCCGAGGACAACGGTTTTGTGCACCAGATCACCAACATTGACGGCGAGAACAAAATTTTTGCCATCTGCAACTGCAACGTCAACATCTGCAACGCCCTGCGCACCAGCCAGCTGTTCAACACGCCCAATATGAGCCGTTCGGCCTATGTGGCGAAGGTGAAAACCGAAAACTGCGTTGCCTGCGGCCGCTGTGTGGAATACTGCCCCGCGGGCGCCGTCAAGCTGGGGCAAAAGCTGTGCACCCAAAACGGCCCGGTGGAATATCCCCGGCAGGAGCTGCCCGACGCCGTGAAGTGGGGCCCGGAAAAATGGGATGTCGATTACCGCGACAACAACCGCATCAATTGCTACGACGCCGGCACGGCCCCCTGCAAAACGGCCTGCCCCGCGCACATCGCCGTGCAGGGCTACCTGAAAATGGCCGCGCAAGGCCGCTACACCGACGCGCTGGCGCTTATAAAAAAAGAGAATCCCTTCCCCGCCGTATGCGGCCGCGTGTGCAACCGCCGCTGTGAGGACGCCTGCACCCGCGGCACCGTGGATCAGGCCGTCGCCATCGACGAGGTAAAGAAATTTATTGCCCAGCAGGACCTGAACGCCGCCACGCGGTATGTGCCGCCGGTGGTCGCACCCACGAACCGGGGCGGCTTCGCGGAAAAGATCGCCGTCATCGGCGCCGGCCCGGCCGGCCTCTCCTGTGCATATTATCTGGCCGAGCGCGGCTATAAGCCCACGGTATTTGAGAAAAACGAGCGTCCCGGCGGCATGCTGGTATACGGCATCCCCTCCTACAAGCTGGAAAAGGACGTCGTGGACGCGGAGATCGAGGTGCTGCGCCAGATGGGCGTGGACATCCGCTGCGGCGTGGAAGTGGGGCGCGACATAACGCTGGACACGCTGCGCCGGGAGGGCTATAAGGCTTTCTACGTGGCCATTGGCTGCCAGGACGGCCGCAGCGCGGGCATTCCCGGCGAGGACACCGCGGGCGTGATGACCGCCGTGGACTTCCTGCACGCCGTCGCGGAAAACGAAACGTACCCCGTGGAGGGCCGGGCCGTTGTCATCGGCGGCGGGAACGTGGCCATCGACGTGGCCCGCACCAGCGTCCGCTGCGGCGCTGCAGAAGTTTCCATGTACTGCCTGGAGCCGCGGGAAAGCATGCCCGCCTCCGCCGAGGAAGCAGCAGAGGCCGAAGATGAGGGCGTGGCCATCCGCTGCGGCTGGGGCCCGAAGGAGATTCTTGCGGAAGCCGGCCGGGTGACCGGCATCGTTCTGAAACGATGCGTTTCCGTGTTTGATGAAAACGGCCGCTTCTGCCCCAGATATGACGAGGCCGATACCATTACCGTTCCCTGTGAACATGTGTTTCTGAGCATTGGCCAGAGCATCCGGTGGGGCAGCCTGCTGGACGGCGCAAAAGTAGAGCTGGGACGCGGCGGCGCCGCCGTGGCGGACCCGCTCACCTACCAAACGGCGCAGCCGGACATATTTGTAGGCGGCGATGTGTACACCGGCCCCAAATTCGCCATCGACGCCATTGCCGCCGGCAAGCAGGGCGCGGAATCGCTGCACCGCTTTGTACACGAAAACGCCAGCCTGACCATCGGCCGCAACCGCCGCCAGTTCAAGGAGCTGGACAAGGAAAGCCTTGCGCTGGAGAGCTACGACAACGGTGCACGCCAGAGCGCGGGCATGGACGAGCGCATCGACTACCGCCGTTCCTTCCGGGACGCGCACAAGACCTTTACCGAGGAGCAGGTGAAGGCCGAAACCGCGCGCTGCCTGGGCTGCGGCGCTTCGGTGGTGGACCCCAACAAGTGCATCGGCTGCGGGCTTTGCACCACCAAGTGCGAGTTCGACGCCATCCATCTGAACCGGGAGCTTCCCGAATGCAGCAGGATGGTGCGTTCGGAGGATAAATTCAAGGCTATTCTGCCTTATATGATCAAGCGTGAAATGAAGATCCGCTTCGGCAAAAAGGACGGCTGAGACGATGCATGAGCTTGGGATCGTATTCCATATCATCGACAGCATCGAGGAGGTTGGGCGGCAGAACAAGCTGCGCCGCGTCTCCACGGTGACGCTGGAGCTGGGTGAGGTCTCCGGCGTGGTGCATACTTATCTGGAGGACTGCTGGCACTGGGCGGCGGCCAGATCGCAATTGCTGAACGGCTCGCGCCTCGCCATCGAGGCGCTGCCCGCCGTTACCCTGTGCGAGGACTGCGGCAGCACCTACGCCACGGTGGAGCACGGCAAAACGTGCCCTTTCTGCCAAAGCCCGCGCACGCATCTCGTCAGCGGGAATGAGATCAATATCAAGGAGATCGAGGCGTGCTAGGGACGCGCCTTTGACCGGGTACACGGCGGCGCTGCCGCCAAAAACAAGGGAGGAACCGTATCATGTTATTTCAGATCTACGGCGAAAACGCCGGCTTCCAGCTTTTGGGCTGGGCTCTCGTCTTTGTGGGCCTCATCGCGGCCAACGAACTGGCCCGCCGCTCCAAAAAGGGCGGTATCTTCTTCTTCCTGGCGCTTCCCGCCGCACTGACGGTATATTTTATCGCCATTTACGCGGGCGCGGCCATGGGCGCGGAGTGGGCGCTGAACAACCCCACCTACACGCATATGAACAGCTGGTTCCACTACGCCAAGCTGTACGCCGCCACCGCGGGCTGCATCGGGTTTATGATGCTGAAGTATAAATGGAGCATAGGAAAGACGCAGTGGTTCAAGGTTTTTCCTTTCGTCATCGTCGCCATCAATATCCTCATCGCCGTGGGCAGCGATTTTGAATCCGGCATCCGCGGCGCAATGGCCCTGGCTGAGACCGGAGACCGCTGGTGGCTCTCCAGCGAGAACGTTTGGCTGTACGGCGGCTGGTGGAACTGGGTAAACGGCATCGCCGGTATCCTGAACATCCTCTGCATGACGGGCTGGTGGGGCATCTACTCTTCCAAAAAGCACGACGACATGCTCTGGCCGGACATGACCTGGCTGTTCATCATCGCCTATGACCTGTGGAACTTCGAGTATACCTACAACAACCTGCCCACCCACGCGTGGTACTGCGGCCTGGCGCTGCTTCTGGCGCCTACGTTCGCCAACGCGCTGTGGAACAAGGGCGGATGGATTCAGAACCGCGCCAACACACTGGCGCTGTGGTGCATGTTCGCCCAGGTGTTCCCGTTGTTCCAGGACGCCAGCGTGTTCACCACCATCCCTGTGCTGTATGCGGACGGCTTTATGGACGCCGCGGTGCGCCCCTCTGCCGCCGACCCCACGATGCAGGGCGTGGTCGCCATTCTGGCGCTGGCGGCGAACGTCATCGTACTGGCGGTTATCATCAAGCGTTCCCTCGCACAAAAGAAAAACCCCTATACGGGCGAGATCTTCACCGATACGCGGGATTTCCAGCTTGCCATGGCAAGAGCCGAGGGCAAATAACCAATACGGCGCACCCCGCCCAAAATATACGGGGCCTGTTTTGCAGGCCCCGTTTTTCATGGAAAGGACGACAGCATGAACAAGCGTGAGATCATCGCATATTTTGACGCCCGCGCGCCGGAATGGGATGCGCGCATGGTGCGCAGCGACAGCAAGATCGCCTTCATCCTGGACGCGGCGGGCGTGCGGCCAGGCGTTTCGGTGCTGGACGTAGCCTGCGGCACCGGTGTTTTGTTTGGCGATTACCTGGCCCGGGACGCGGCGCGGGTGACAGGGGTGGACATCTCGCCTGAAATGGCACGCATCGCCGTTTCCAAGCTGCGCGATCCCCGCGTGGAGGTACTGTGCGGCGACGTGGAGGAGCTTGCCCTTCCGCGCAGGTACGACTGCTGTGTGGTATACAATGCGTTCCCCCATTTCGCCCACCCCGCCCGGCTGCTGGCACGCTTATCCGCCTGCCTCTCCCCCGGCGGGCGGCTCACTGTGGCCCATGGCATGAGCCTTGCGGCGCTGCACCGCCACCACGCGGGCGCGGCCCGCGGCGTGAGCCGGCCCATGCTGGAGCCGGAACGCCTGGCCGCGCTGATGCCGCCGTGCCTTGCGGTGGACGTCGCGGTCTCGGATACGGAAAAATACGTCGTCTCGGCGCGGCTGCGGTGAGCGGCGTACACAAAGTTTTTTCAAAGGCGCCGGCTCCCGAGCCCGCGCCTTTTTCTTTCCCCGCGCGCATGCACCTTGCACCGCGCTTCTCCATACAATGATATGAGAGCGGGCGGCACTTGCCCCGCTTTGAAATGCGGCGCCGGGCCTGGGGTTCTGCCGGGCTGTCCCGGCATTTTGTCTCCCCCTTCCCTCCGGCGATTCGGCCGGGCCCGCCTGCCGCGCAATGAAGGAGAACGCATTATGGAACAAGGTACTCTTTTCGTAAAGCTTGAAAGCGCCCGCGAAGCTCTGCCCGTGCAGGGCCGTGTGGTCATTTCGCAGACAGTGAACGGCGTCCGCGTGCTGGAGATCGAGCTGGTAACGGACGAGGACGGTCTGACACAGCCCGTCACGCTGGACGCACCGGACCGGTCCATCTCGCTGGACCCGGCCAGCACCCAGCAAGCCTGGGCCGCCTATGACGTGGAGGCATATGCCGACGGCTACTCCGACATTCTTCTGGAGGGCGTACAGGTATATTCCGGCGTGGAGGCGTACGCGCCCATCAGCATGCTTCCTATTTTTTCCTCCCAGGCGGTTTCGCCCACAGCCGTCACGGCGGACACCGGTTCCACCTCCCGCAAGGCCCAGCAGGACATCCTGCACACCACCATCCCCGCGCCCGCCATCCGCGGCGGCTCCGCCAGCGGCCCCGCGCCGCTCTCCACCTGTGCCACGCAGCCTCTGGTGCTGCAAAGCGTATTCATCCCCCAGTACATCACCGTGCATCTGGGCAAGCCGCAGAACAGCGCCGCCAATGAGACGGTCAGTTTCCCCTATTACATCAAAAACGTCTGCAGCAGCGAGATCTACCCCACCTGGCCCGAAAATGCCATCCGTGCCAACATCTACGCCCAGATCTCTCTGGCGCTGAACCGCGTTTACACCGAATGGTATCCCAGTAAAGGCTACAACTTCAACATTACCAACTCCACCCAGTACGACCAGTATTACGTTTCCGGCCGTAACATCTTTACAAACATCAGCCGCATTGTAGATGACATCTTCAACACTTACCTGCGCCGCGTGGGTGATTTTGCCCCCTATTATGCCGAATACTGCAACGGCACCACCGTCACCTGCAAGGGGATGAGCCAGTGGGGGCACCGTAAGCCTGGCGGAAAGCGGCCTTTCCCCCATCCAGATCCTGCGCCGGTACTACGGCAACAATTTTGAACTGGTGACCACCAACGACATCCGCGCCATTCCCAGCTCGTATCCCGGCACGCCGCTGCGTCTGGGCAGTACGGGCAACAACGTGAGCATCATCCAGCGGCAGCTCAACCGCATCGCCAAAAACTATCCGGCCATCGGCCAGCAGTCGGTGGACGGCGTATTCGGCGCAACGACACAGTCGGCCGTGCGCACGTTCCAGAAGATATTCAATCTGACGCAGGACGGCGTCGTCGGAAAGTCCACCTGGTATAAAATCAGCTATATCTATGTAGCGGTGAAAAAGCTGGCGGAGCTGGGCAGCGAATCCGAACCGTATCCCGGCGGAAGCGGCGACGCGCCCGGCAGCGGCACAGGTTCTATCCAGCAGGGCGCCGTGGGCGCACAGGTGGCGGCCGTGCAGTATTACCTGAGCTACCTTGCGCAAACGTTCTATCCCACAATCCCCAATATCGTACCCGACGGTATTTTCGGCGCACAGACGCGCAGCGCCGTCATCGCGTTCCAGAACACCTTCGGCCTGACGGCGGACGGCATTGTTGGTCCGGCCACCTGGGCCGCGCTGGAAAAGCAGTTTGAAACCGCCTATGACGACAACAACCCCGGCAGCTATTTCGGCGCGTATCCCGGCGTCGTGCTGCGGGAGGGCAACCGCGGCCTGCGCGTTCAGCAGATGCAGTTTTACCTGCTGTACCTGCACTACTCCTATTCCTCCATCCCCAAGATCAACGCGGACGGCATCTTCGGGCCCGCCACCACCGCGGCCGTACGCGCGTTCCAGGCAAAATTCGGGCTTACACAGGACGGCGTGGTAGGCCTTGCCACCTGGACAGAGCTGTACTCCATTTACAGCCAGAAAAACGCACTGGTGCTCTCGGATGAACAAGTGCCTGCTTATCCGGGCTTCGTGCTGCGCAGGGGCAGCCAGGGCCAGGCCGTGCTGGGCGTGCAGACTTACCTGAACGTCATTTCGCGGAAATACGCCTCCGTCACGCCGCTGACGCGGGACGGCAATTTTGACAGCCGGACGGAGGTATCCGTGCGGGCGTTCCAGCGGCAGTTCAAACTCACCATTACCGGCTGGGTGGATGAGCCGACCTGGAACCGTATTTACAGCGAGTACAAAAACACACTTCTTTCCGAGCACCTGGAATGCCGCTTTATCGACGTGCCCTATCCGGGCGAGCCTGTCGAGGTGGGCCAGACCAATATCTTTGTGCGCACGGCGCTGTATTACTACAATCTGATCGCCGCATTCGATCTTCTGCTGGAGCCCACGGACATCACCGACACTTTCACTTTAGAGGACTCCCTCGCCATCGAGGAATTCCAACGCACGCGCGGATTGACTGTTACGGGCGTCATCGACGAGGATACCTGGACGCTGCTTTATTACCAATACGTGGCCGCTTATCAGGACGTTTTCCCCAACTGCGCGGCTCAGGGCTCCGTCCCGCAGCCTTTCCAGACGCTGGTGCCCGGCAGCCGCGGCGTCGCCGTGGAGCAGCTGCAGATCTGGATCAACGCTCTGAGTGCCTATTACTGCGACCTGGTGCCCCAGGACGTGACGGGCATCTATGACGAGACAACGGAATCGAACGTTTTCATCCTGCAGACGCTGCTGGACCTTCCGCTCACCGGCGAAGTGGACCAGACCACCTGGAACCTCATCCAGGAGGCTTATGAAGAAGCGCTGGCCGAAAACAACAATGGGGAGGAAGCATACGGCGACCTGCTGGATGTCACCTACATCAACCGCACCATTTCCATGACGGAAACAGTCCTATGCGCGGGCAACTGCGGCACGCCGCTGGACTGACGCCATACAGCCTCCATGTCCGCGCGGGCATGGCAGCACAGGAAAAAGGCTAAAAACCCGTTTGCCCGCCCGGACATGAGCCGGGCGGGCAAGCGCCTCTACCGCACAAAAGGGAGAAGTGAGGGAAACCAATAAACGCCTGCGCAGCACAAAGCGTTTGGTTTCCCTCACCTCCGAGGCTGGCGGCTTTGTCGCCGGCCTCTGGCGCCTCGGCCAGCCGGGGCGCCTTTTTTCCATTGCGCACAAAAGTGCGGTGCCGGCTGTCCGCGCGGCGTCACAGGCGGTTAAAGTCGCGGAAATCAGACGGGGCGACGCCGTATTCCCGCCGGAACGCCCGGTAAAACGTGGAATAGTCTGCGAAGCCCACATCCGTGCAGATCCTTCCCAGGGCCTCTCCTTCCAGAATGCGCTCCTTCGCCGCGATGAGACGGCTCTGCGTGAGATACCGGTAAAAGCTGATGCCCAGCTTTTTGCGGAACAATTGGTCGATGGTGCTTTTGCTGACGAAAAATTCCCGCGCCGCTCTCTCCAATGTAACGTCCTGCGCCAAATGCTCCTCGATGAAAAGATTCAGACGGTCGAACAGGTCCGGCACCTCCGCCGGAGGCGTGGGACGGTCGACGTCTTCCAGCGCCCGGGCGATGTTCACCAGCAACTCCAGCGTTGTAGCACATACGACAGCCTGCCAGCCCGGTGCGCCGCGGGCCGCCTCGCCGCAGCCAGCCTCAAACAGCTTTGCCATTCCCTCCCAACGGGTGTTGGCCGTGCGCAGCACCCCGAACCGCTGGTTTTTCAGCAGCTCCGGCCACATCGGGCGGACGCTTTCCACATATTCCTGGCTGAACCATACAACGCAGCGCCTGTATGGATCGGCCATTTTTTCGGCCAGCAAGGGGCGGTGGCTCACACCGGGCGGAATGAGCACGATGTCACCGTGGCGCAGGCGGTACCGCTGCGTTCCCAGCAGATACTGCGTACTGCCGCCGGTACAGTATATCATCTCGTAAAATGTATGGCTGTGGAGCTGCACGCCGTCGCCGCCCTGGCTTACGTCCCGGTGCGTGTCTACAAAACGGGAGCTCATTTCCAGCTCCTGATAGATGTTCACGAACCGGAACCGGTATTTTTCCAGCTGTGCCTGCCGCTCTCCGGGGGAAAGCTCCCGTCCCTCTACGCCCGCGGCTTTCTCCAGCATTCTCCCCAGCTCAGACAACTTCACAAATCCCACCTCGTTTTATTGTTGATTTTGTGTATATTTTAACTTTTCTTTAAGATAAATGCAATAATCTATGTGTCATTTGCAATTTTAATTGCAACAAAATTGTTGTATGCTGTATCCATGATACAGCGGTGCGCCTTGCCGGCCGGGAGGAATGCCGCAACATGACAGGAGGAATCACAAAATGGCTACCACCACTCAAAAAAGCGGCCTGACGTTCAAGCACAAAGTCGGCTACGCCATGGGCGACCTTGGCGGCTGCATGACCTTTGCGCTGATGGGCGCCATGGTCACCCGCTATTACACCAACGTGCTGCAGGTCAATACCGCCGTCCTGGCGACGCTGCTTCTTGTCTGGAACATCTGGGACGCCGTGAACGACCCGATGATGGGCGCGCTTATGGACAAAATGTACGCAAAACATCACAATAAGAACGGCAAGTTCCGCCCCTGGCTGCTGCGTGCCGCTCCGCTGCTGGCCATCACCTCTATCGTGTTCTGGACAGTCCCCACGCTGTTCGACGGCTACACGATGCTTGTGGTGCTGTTCTTCTGCAAGATCCTTTACGAGGGCTGCTACACCATGTTCAACATCCCCATGGGTTCGCTGCTTTCCGCCATGGCCAACACCGACGGCGAGCGTGCCGCCCTGTCCTCTGCCCGCGGTTTTGGTTCCATGATCGGCAACGTGATCCCAATGATGATCCTGCCGCAGCTGCTGGCCAAATTCGGCGACACTTCCAAGGCTTTCGGCATCGGCGCCGCCATCTGCGCGTCCATCGGCTTCGTGTTCTGCTTCCTGCACTATTACTGGACAGAGGAGCGCAATGTCGCGGATACGCCCAAAGAAGAAGCCGCCAATGTCAAATTTACCGATATCCTTTCCGTTTTCAAAAAGAACCGCGCGTTTCTTGCGCTTTGCATCCACGGCGTATGTATCTGCTGCATGCAGTATGTAGGTTCCACACTGGGCACCTATATGTACTCCGATGTATTGGGCAACATCGGCATTATGAGCCTTGCCAGCGTTGTCTCCATGCCGCTGAGCATCGTCGCCCTGCTCATCATGCCCAAGCTCGCTGAAAAATTCGGCCTGGAAAAGGTCATCCGCACCTGTCTGCTCATCGGCTGCGGCCTGTATATGGGCCTGTTCGTCGTCATGATGCTGTTCTCTGTTCCTGCCATCGTCTACCTCGTCTGGAGCACGATGGCCAGCGGTATTGCAAGCGTGTCCATCCTGATGCAGTGGGGCCTCGTGGGCGAAGCCATCGACTACAATGAGCTTCTGACGGGCAAGCGCACCGAAGGCTCCATCTACGGCACCTTCAACCTGTCCCGCCGCATCGGCCAAACCGTCGGCAACTCCGCCGCCGTGCTGGCACTGGGCTGGATCGGCTACGACGCCAACCTGGCCGCCCAGTCCGCAGGCACGCTTACCGGCATCAAGGCGCTGTGCGTGCTTGTCCCCGGTATTTTCCTTGTCGGCTCCTGGATCGCATTCCGCTTTGTGTGGAACATCACGCCCGAGATCCGCGCCAAAATGGCCGCCAGCAAAGCCGCAAAATCTGCACAGTAATGCCGGCCGCCGCGCTTTATCAACGCAAAAGGAGTGTAACCTTGCCATGGAACTTCGCACCCGTTTTCTGCCCAAGCTGCTCAACAGCGAGGTAGATGAATACTTAAAAAGCAACGATATCATCATCGTGCCGGTGGGCACGGTGGAGATGCACGGCGGATTGCCGCTGGACAGCGAGACCGTCATCAGCGAGGCTTTCGCCCTGAAAATGGCCGAGGCCTGCGACGGCCTGGTGCTGACGGGCCTGCCTTATTTCTACGCCGGTGCCACAGCCTCCGGCCGCGGTACCGTTCAGGTGAGCGTTCGCCAGGGCATCGACTACCTGAGCGCCATTGCCCACAGCCTTCTTCGCCAGGGCTTCAAGCGGCAGGTCTACATCAGCTTTCACGGGCCCGCACACATGACGTGCAGCCCCATGGTGCGCGATTTCTTCGATGAGACGGGCGTACCCATCCTGTACATCGACCTGAGCATGCAGATGTTCAAGTCCGCCAAAGACCTGTTCAAGTCCATGGACGCTTTCCACGCCATTACTGTGGGTGCCTATCAGCTTCTGGGGCGTCTGGAGGACGTGCCCCTCACCACTGAATACAGCGCGCCGCATACACAGACTTGCGCGCCTTTCAACGATCTGTTCGCACTGGCCTATCAGAGCGGCTCCGCGGGGTACTGCTTCGCAGACCCCATGGACCACATGCCCACCACCGCCATTCCCGACGAGGCCACGCGCAAAGCTCTGGCCGGCGAAGGAGCGGAGCTGATTGGCGAGATCGTGAAGCGCATGGATATGCCGCACGTCGCCGCGCAGATGCGGGACCTGAAAGCATATACGGACCGCGCCGGGGAACTGTACCCCTGGATGCCCAGCGCATACAACAGCGCCAAATGACACACCGTTCCCCCGCCCCTTGATTTTCGCAGCCGCCCGCAGCCGATGCGGGCGGCATTTTTTGGCCTCATCCGCCGGTAAAATTTCCGGATTTTATGCAAACCGCTTGCAATTCATACTATATCGGTATATAATAAAGTTAGACAAAGCTAACACATTGTTCTGCGGCAAACAGAGCAAATACAAATAATTTTACAAAAGAGGCCATTGAAATGAAGATCATCGAATCTCTGGAAAAACGCAGGAGCTACTACAGCATTGGGAAAGAGCTGCCCGTGAGCGAGGCCCAGGTGACCGCGCTGGTGGAAAAGCTTGCAGAGCTTGTTCCCGACGCATTCAACATGAAGAGCTCGCGGGTCGTCGTGGCGTTGGGTGAAAAGCAGGACATGCTGTGGAATACAGTTTATGACGCCTTCGGCGGCAAGGTCGCCCGTGAAAAGATCGACAGCTTTCGGGCAGGCGCGGGCACGGTGCTCTATTTTTACGACGAAGCCGTAGTGCAGGCGCTTCAGGCACAGTTTCCGCTGTATGCCGCCAACTTCCCCGGCTGGGCACTCCAGTCCAGCGGCATGCTTCAGCTCAGTGTTTGGAGCGGCCTTCGGGAGCTGGGCGTGGGGGCGTCGCTGCAGCATTACAACCCCGTCATCGACAAAGACGTCCGCGCGCTGTTCGGCTTACCTGAAAGCTACCGACTGGTGGCGCAGATGCCCTTTGGCTCTATCAAAGACGAGCCTGAGCCCAAAGAAAAAGAAGACATCTCCCTGCGCGTGACAACTGTACGCTGAACCGAATCGCCCCGTTCCCCGCCCGGGGACGGGGCTTTTGTTTTCGCGGCGTCAGGGTATAATAACCCCAAAGCCGCCGCTTGTGCGGCTGCGCGTGTGCACGGCACACGCCCCTGTGCTGGCGCACAGGGCTTTGAGAACATTGAACCATGCAAAACCGCAGCACATGCGGTTTTGTTGGGGCCGCTGCGCGGCGTCAGGGTGTAATATACCATCCGGAATGTTTCATAAAAATATACATACGGTCATCTTTGACGGACGGCCGGAAAGGACAATCTGCGATGCAGTACTCCAATGTGGTCCCGGGACGCTTCGTTTCCCGGCCCAACCGCTTCCTTGCACAGGTGGAAACCGCGGACGGCGTGCAAACCTGCCATGTGAAAAATACCGGACGCTGTGCCGAGCTGCTGCTGCCCGGCGCTCCGGTATGGCTGCAGCGGTTCGGCGCGGACGCAAAGCGCAAGACAAAATTCGACCTTATCGCCGTGCAGAAGGGCGCGCTTCTGCTGAACATCGACAGCCAGGCGCCCAATGCGGCGGCACGGGAATTTCTGGCCTCCGGCGGGTTAGGCTGGATTCCCAGCGTACTGCGCCCCGAATACACCTGGGGCGATTCCCGTTTTGACTTTTATTTGGAACACGGCGGGCGCCGGTGCCTTGCAGAGGTGAAGGGCGTCACGCTGGAGGAGGACGGCACGGCGCTGTTCCCCGACGCGCCCACGCTGCGCGGCATAAAGCATCTGGAGGGCCTTTCACGCGCCGCGGCGCAGGGCTTTGCGTGCTGCGTGCTGTTCGTCGTTCAATTTTCTCCCGCAGCCGCCTTCGCGCCCAACCGGCGCACGCACCCTGCTTTCGCAGACGCCTTGCGCGCCGCACGGGACGCAGGAGTACGCGTACTGGCCTACGACTGCGCCGTCACACCGGAGTCCATGGTCCTGCGCGCGCCCGTCCCCGTCACAGGGCTTTGAAAAACGCGCCGCCCAGCATCGTTCTCCCCCGTCCCTGCAGCCGGACGGCAAAAGCCCCGCCCCCAAAGGCCGTTCGGCCGCGGGGGCGGGGCTGCTTTTTATCCTTTATCCTGCGCCGTGCACGCTTTTCCGCGCTCAGGCCGTTTTCTGCATGGTGTAAGGCAGGATGCCCAGGAACAGGTTATACTGCACGCCGGACACATTGCTGTGCATGGCATAGACGTCCTGGTTCACATAGGTGGGGATGAGCGGCGCTTCGTCCAGCTCGATCTCCTGCATGCGCGCCCACATCTCCGCACGTTTTTCAACGTCCAGCTCGGAGCAGGAGGCCAGATACAGGCTCTCGCACTCATCATTCTGCCAGCCGGTATACATACCGTTGGTGATTGGGTTGTACACAATGAAAGACAACGCCAAGGCGCTGTCCGGGCCCGTGCGTCCCAGATTGGTCAGGCCTACCTGATACTCGCCGTTTTTCTTCATGGCGGTAAGCGTGGCCGCGTCGTATTGGGTGACCTCCAGCGTCACGCCCGCCTGCGCCCACTGCTCCTTTAGAATGGCGGCGATCTGTGCCTCCGTGGTATTGCCGGAGGTGATGCTCAGCGTGAGCGTCAGGCCGTCGGCATAGCCCGCATCCGCCAGCAGGGATTTCGCCTTTTCCACATCGTGGGTGTAGCCCTCCAGCCCGGTGTTGCGCAGCACGTCCAGATTGTCGGTAAAGGTGGTGACGCGCTGGGCGTACCCTTGGTTCGCGCCCACGATCAGATCATCCACATTGGTGGCATACGCCAGCGCCTGGCGCACTTCCTTGCTGGAGACCGCCTCAGCCTCCACATTAAAGCCGATGTAATTCACCGTTACGGTGTCAAAGGCTTCTACCTTATAGTTGCTGTCCGCGCTGAGCTGGGGCAGATTGTTGCGCGGCGTGCTCATCATCAGGTCGATGTCGCCGTTCTGGAACTCCATCAGGCGGGTGGAATCATCCGCCACGACGGTCACCTTGATCTCCTCGGTAACAGCCTTGGACGGGTCGTAGTAATTGGGATTCTTTTTGAACAGCATGTACTGGTCTTTCACCCAGTCGGCAATATAATACGGGCCGCAGGTGACGAGGTCCTTATAGTCGCCGCTCTCGCCGCTGTCCTTCTGGACGATGGCGCAGCAGGGCATTGTGAAATTGGACAGGAAGTCCGGCGTCGGGGCCTTCAGCGTCACAACGACCGTCGTGTCGTCGGGGCATTCAATGCCCGCGATGGCCGTCAGAAAGCCCGCGAAGATGGATTTTTCCGGGTCGATGGCACGGTTGAGAGAATACAGGATATCCTCTGCCGTAACAGCGTCGCCATTGTAGAATTTCAGCCCGTCGCACAGATGGAAGGTGTACGTCAGGCCGTCCTCGGAAACGTCCCAGCTCTCGGCCAAAGCGCCCTCGATGGCGGTGCCGTCATTGGCCGGAAACACAAGGCCTTCAAAGTTCCAGGCCACAGTCATCAGGTCCGTGGCGTTGGAGGTCTGCGTCGGGTCCACAAGAGCGGCGTCCTTATTGCGTGCAACGACGATCTGCTGCGCAATGCCCGCGTCCGCCGCGCCGGAGGAGGCGGACGCCGCACCCGAGGCCGCCGCGCCGCCGGAGGAGGCGGGCGCGCCGCCGCAGCCGGCAAGGCCCGCTGCCAGCAGGGCCGCCGCCAAAAGGCTGGCGATCAATTTTTTCATATTGAAAACTCCTTCACAAGTTTTTCTTCCCCGCGCCCGGCCCCACCCTGTTCCTGCCGTAAGCGCTTGTTTTTTAACTGGAAGTTAAACCAAATTATAAATCTCCGGCTGCGCCCTGTCAATAGAAAATATGTATAAAGATACTCTTTTTTGTTCTTTGAATGCAAAATCGGGGCTTGCAAAACGCCGCCGCATCCCGTACAATATCGGTGAAACGAGGTGCATGTTATGCTGGAATCCATCCGCGAGCTGCGGCGCCGGAAAAACTTCACTCTGCGCCAGCTCAGTGAAAAAACAGGGTATACCGTCAGCTTCCTTTCCCAGCTGGAGCGCGGCATCAAAAACCCGTCTCTGGACGCGCTGCGGGCCATTGCGCAGGCGCTGGACGTCTCGCTTGTGAGCCTGATGAACAATTCCGATTACACGGCCGGAAGCCGCGGCGAAACCGGCGACGACGCCGGAGAGAGCGGCTTTTGCGTGCTGCCGCCGGACGGCCGGCGCACAATGCCCATTGATCTTCCGGGCGTCCGCTACCAGCTTTTGAACGCGCAGCAGCTTGCCCCGGGCCACGCGGGCGACGTGACGATGGTGCTGTGCACGCTGCAGCCCGGCTGCTCCTCCAGCGGCAAAATGGTGAGCCACCTTTACACCGAGGTATGCTTTGTCATCGCGGGGCGCATCCGCGCGCTGCGCGCGGGCGGCGAGGAGCTGCTCGGCCCGGGAGACACCATCCGCGTGACGCCCGGCGTGCTGCATGATTTTTACAACGTGGGCGATGCGCCCGCTGTTGTACTGGCCGTTACATTTTAGCTTGACAATTGGTTTGTGTTTGCTATAATTTACTGTAAGTTAACTTTGTCGCATTAAAGCGGAAAAGAGCGATCCAATTGCGAAGGCTCTCCGACGGCGGAGGGCTTTCGCATATCTTTTTTGTCGGGGGAGATGTCCGTGAAAGAAATCAATTACATTTTAAAGCGGGTGCTGCAGATGATCCCGGTGCTGCTGCTGGTGATGGTGCTGATCTTCGCGCTGATCCGCTTTATCCCGGGCGACCCGGCCGACGTGATGCTCGGCGCGCGCGCCACCGAAGAATCACGCGCCATGCTCCATGCCAAGATGGGCATCGACAAGCCCATCTATGAGCAGTTTTTCCTGTTTATGAAAAACTGCCTGCGGCTGGATTTCGGGGAATCCATCCTCAGCGGCGAGCCTGTTTCGCAGATCCTGGCGCGCCGCTTTCAGGTGACGGCCTCGCTCACGGGCATGACGGCCCTGTTCACGATGCTGCTGGCGCTGCCCATCGGTTATTTTTCGGGTGTGAACAAGCACAACGCCGCCGGAAAGGCCATAAATACCTCGGCGCTGGTCGTCATGGCGGTGCCTGCGTTCTGGGTCGGCATCCTTCTGATGTATTTCTTCGGGCTGAAGCTGCACTGGTTTCCCATCTCCGGCTGGGGCGATACCTTCGGCGAACATGTGTGGTCCCTCATCCTGCCGGCGTTCACGCAGTCGCTGGGCATCTCGGCGCTGCTCATCCGCAATATGCAGAACGAGGTGGCGCAGATTTTCACCATCGACTATGTGGATTTTGCCCGCAGCAAGGGCCTTGCACCCATGCGCGTGCGCGTGTGGTACATCCTGCGCAACGTAATGATCTCCACCACCACGCTTTTTTCCATCGGCATCGCCAGCATGCTGGGCGGCAGCGTCATCATCGAAACGGTGTTCTCTCTGCCGGGGCTCGGCTCACTGATCATGTCCAGCATCCTGGCGCGGGATTACCCCGCCGTACAGGGCTGCGTTATCCTGTTTGCCGTTATCATCATGGCGGTGAACCTGCTCACCGATATTTTGTATTCCGTGCTTGACCCCCGCGTCAAGCTGCAGTAAAGGAGGCGCACAGATGCAGGCAGAAGCTGTAAAAGCAACGCAGCGGCGCACCGTATGGAACGTGCTTCGCCGCAACCTTTCGCTCACCGCAGGGTGCTTGATCCTGCTTTGCGTGGTGTTCACGGCGCTGTTTCCGGGGCTCATCGCAAGCCAATCCCCCACAGACCAGAACCTCACGGCCATGCTGGCCGCGCCCTCGGCCGAGCACATCTGGGGCACCGACGAGCTGGGGCGCGATATTTTCGCCCGTGTCATCTGGGGGACCCGGTATGACCTCGTCATCGGCCTGGCTGCCGCCAGCGTCCCGTTTATCGTGGGCACGCTCATCGGTCTTTTCACGGCCTACTTCGGCGGCATCCTGGACACGCTTTTCATGCGCCTTGTGGACGTGATGATGTCCTTCCCCGTCATCGTCCTCATCATCGCCATCGTGGCGGTGCTGGGGCCGGGCATCGGCAATATGTATCTTGCCATGTGGCTGGTGGGCTGGACAAGCTACGCGCGGCTGGTCCGCAGTGCCGTCATGGTGGAAAAAAACGCCGAGTATGTGCAGGCCGCGCGCACGCTGGGTTATTCCCATATGCGCATCCTGTTCCGCCACATCTTACCCAACGTTATTTCCGGCGCTATCGTATACGCGGTGTCGGACATACTGATGTGCATGCTCATGGGCGCGGGGCTCAGCTTTCTGGGCGTTGGCGTACAGCCCCCCACCCCGGAGTGGGGCGCCATTATTTCGGGCGGCCGTTCCTTTTTGTTCAACGCGCCGTGGATCAGCATTTTTCCCGGCATCTTCCTGGCCGTCACGGGCGTGGGGCTCAGCCTTTTGGGCGACGGTCTTGCAAAGTTTTTCCAAGTAAAGGGGCATTGACATGGATAAACCTGTATTGCTCGAAGTCAAGGACCTGAAAACCTATTTCTATTCCGGCAAACACGCGCTCAAGGCCGTGGACAGTGTGAGCTTTTCCATTCAGGAGGGCGAGGTGTTCGGTCTCGTGGGCGAGAGCGGCAGCGGCAAGAGCATCACCTGCAAATCCCTCATCGGGCTCATCCACCGCCCGGGGCGCATCGCGGGGGGCAGCATCCGCTACCGCGGGCAGGAGCTTGCGGGCCTTTCCGAAAAGGCGCTCACCGCCGTGCGCGGCAAAGAGATCGGCATGATCTTCCAGGAGCCGATGGTGGCGCTGAACCCGGTGCTGCGCATCGGCCAGCAGATAACGGAATCCTTCAAGGACCCCGGGCTTTCCGGCGAGGAAAAGCACGCCCGCGCCGTGGAGCTGCTGCGGCGCGTGGGCATTCCCAACCCGGAGCAGCGCATGCGGGAATATCCGCACCAGTTCTCCGGCGGAATGCGCCAGCGCGTGGTCATTGCCATCGCACTGGCCTCCAACCCCAAGCTGCTGCTGGCGGACGAACCGACCACGGCGCTGGATGTGACCATCCAGGCCCAGATCCTGCAGCTGCTGCGGGAGCTGAAGAACGAATACGGCATGGCCATGGTGCTTGTGACGCACAACCTGGGCGTGGCCGCGCAGATCTGCGACCGCATCGCGGTGATGTACGGCGGTCATATCATGGAGCTTGGCCCCACGCGGGAACTGTTCGCACACCCGCAGAACCCGTATACCCGCAGCCTGTTGGCCTCGCTGCCCGTGAATAAACGCAAGGGCGAGCCGCTCTCCGCCATACCGGGCACGCCGCCGAATCTGGGCGAGATGCCCGTGGGCTGCCCGTTTGCCCCACGGTGCGCGCGGGCGCAGGACGTGTGCTTCAGCCAGCCTCCCGCCGAGCGGGAGGTCGGCCCCGGCCACACCTGCCGCTGCCATTTCGCGGACGGCCCCTGCCGAGAGGAGGATGACTGTGGAAAACCGCAATAACGCACAAGAGCCCCTGCTGCAGGTGCGCGGGCTGAGCCTGCGCTTTCCCGTAAAGCAAGGCCTGCTGGACATCCTGATGCGCCGCCCCCAGCAGGCGGTGACGGCCGTGGACGATGTGGACCTTGCTATCTACCCGGGTGAATGCCTGGGCCTTGTGGGCGAAAGCGGCTGCGGCAAAAGCACGCTGGCCAAAACCATCATCCGCATCTACGACCCGGACGCGGGCACCGTACTGCTGGACGGCGTGGATTTTACCGCGCTGAAGGGCAAACGCCTGCAGGCCGCGCGCCGCAGCGTGCAGATGGTATTTCAGGACCCATACTCCTCGCTGAACCCGCGCATGAGCGTGGGCGCCATGCTCAAAGAAGTATTGCAGGTGCATCATGTGTGCCCGAAGGACGAAATGGACGCCCGTGTGGCGGCTCTGCTGGAGATGGTGGGCCTTGCGCCGGACGCCGCACAGCGCAGCCCCGGTGAATTTTCCGGCGGCCAGCGCCAGCGCATCGGCATCGCCCGCACGCTGGCCCTGCAGCCCAAGCTGCTCATCGCGGACGAGGCGGTCTCCGCCCTGGACGTCTCCGTGCAGGCACAGATCATCAACCTGCTGGAGGAGCTGCAGAAAAGCCTGCATCTGACGATGCTGTTCATCTCCCATGATCTTTCCGTGGTGCGCTGCATGACGGACCGCGCTGTGGTGATGTACCTGGGCAAGATCATGGAAATGGGCCCCACGGAACACCTGTTCGGTGCGCCCGCCCACCCCTACACGCGCAACCTCATCGACGCCGTGCCCGAGCCGGATCCCGACTGTCCGCCCAAAGAGAGCACGATGATCGGCGAGCCGCCCAGCCCCATGGATATCCCCGGCGGATGCCGGTTCCATCCGCGCTGTCCCTATGCAAAAAACGTGTGCCGCCGCGCTCAGCCCGAACTCACGGACCTGGGCGGCGGACATTTTGCGGCCTGCCATTTCCCCTATGCGTGCGCTGGGGCGCCGCAGACGGAAGCTGAACAATAAGACCGCCCCGCGGCGCGCCGCGGCCCGGACAATGAATATGGGAAAGGAACATCTATTATGAAAATCACCGGCGTAAAGATCGAAAAGCTGCTGCTGGAGCTGACCAGCCCGTTCCGCGTGGCCTTCGGCACCATCACGCATTCCGAAAACGTAATGATCAAGGTCACCACAGACGAAGGCGTTACCGGCTACGGCGAGGCCGCGCCGCTGGCGTTCGTCACAGCCGAAACCACGGATTCCGTCCTTGCGGCGCTGGAGCTGTTCCGCACCGGGCTGATCGGTATGGACCCGCTGGACATCGAAGCCGTGCATGCCATGATGGACGGCCTGATGGGCGGCAACTCCTCGGCCAAATGCGCGGTGGACCTTGCCATGTACGACATCCGCGGCAAAGCCGCGGGCATGCCCGTGTACAAGCTGCTGGGCGGCTATTCCAACACCGTGCTCAACGATATCACCGTCAGCATCATGGAGCCGCAGGCCATGGCGGACAAGGCGCTGAGCTATGTGCGCGACAAGGGCTACCGCGTGCTGAAGGTGAAGGTGGGCGCGGACGTGAACGACGACATCCGCGCGCTGACGCTCATCCGCGAGGCTGTCGGCCCGGACGTCCGCCTGCGCGTGGACGCGAACCAGGGCTACGACGTACCCACGGCGCTCAAGGCGTTGAACGCCTTTGCCGCACTGGGCGTGGAATCGGTGGAGCAGTGCCTGCCCGCATGGAACATGGAGGGCGCGGCCTACCTGCGCCGGAAAGCGCCCGCCATCCATCTGATGCTGGACGAATCGATCCACGGCCCGGTGGACGCAGCCCGCGCCTGCCGCATGGACGCGGCGGATATCCTGAACATCAAGCTGATGAAATGCGGCGGCCTGTATCCGGCCGAGCAGATCAATGCCCTCGCCCAGGCCAACGGCCTCACCTGCATGGTAGGCTGTATGATGGAGACAAAACTTTCCATCACTGCCGGCCTGAGCTTTGTGGCGGCAAAGAAAAATGTAATGGACGCAGACCTGGACAGCTTTATGGAATATGTGGGCGGCGAGACCCACTTCCCCGGCGGCTTCACCCACAAGGGCAGCGATTTTGTGCTGTGCGACGCACCGGGTTTCGGGCTGGACATCGACTTTTGATTTACCGGAAAAGGCCGTGTGCGGGCGCTCCGGCACCCTTGTGCCCGGGCGGACGCCCGGCCTTTTCCCATTTTACGGAGGGATGAGCATATGGAGACATGGTCGTTTTATTCCGCGGGCATCCGCATCGCCCGCTTTTGGCCCGCCGCCGGCACGTTGGAGTGGGCGTGCCTGGACGACGGGGCGGGCGTTTTGGGCGCGCGCGGTGCAATGAACGAGGAGAACGCCGAATGGTTTGCCAGGCGGTACCAGTTTTCGCCCGCGGCATTTTTTGAAGGGCTGTCCGCATGGAACGAAGCGTTCGCGGGAGGCGGCTCGCCCGTCAGCTGCGGCGGCTCGCGCTACGACCGCCGCCCGGATGGATTTTACGCCCAGCGCGAGGCGCGTTTTCCCAAGGATATTTTGTTCGCGGACGGCGCTGTTCGCGCGCAGCTTTGTTCAAACGGCAACGGAACCACGGTGCTGGTGCAGGACGGCTGGGAGGCACGCACGCCCGCGGGCGCGTGGCTTGCCTATGCGCCTGCGGAGCCGGTATGCCCGGTGCGCGCGCTGGGCACCTTTATGGTGCCCGCGCGGGATGGGGTAAGGCTTGCCACGGATGTCTATGTGCCCGGCAATGCCCAGGGCCCCGTGCCTGTGATGCTGGTGCGCACGCCATACGACAAAACAGCTGCGCCGTGGAATTATTTCAACTTCGTGCGCCGCGGCTATGCGCTCGTCGTTCAGGACGTGCGCGGCCGCAGCGCCAGCGAGGGCGATTTTCTGCCCTGCTACCATGAGGTGGAGGACGGAGACGACACGCTGAACTGGATCGCCGGGCAGGAATGGAGCAACGGCCGCGTGGGCATGATCGGCGGGTCGTACCTGGGCTATGTGCAATGGTGTGCAGCGGCCAGCGGCAACCCGCATTTGCAGGCGCTCGTCAGCATGGTCACGGCGGGCAGCGCCTTTGCCGACATTCCCCGCCGGGGCGGCTGCTTTGAATCCGGCATGATGGCCTGGGCCTTTGCGGTGTCCAACCATCAGATGGACGCCGCCCGCATGGTGCGGGACGACTGGGACGACGTGCTGCAGATCCGCCCGCTGGAAAGCATGGCCCGGGAGGCCATCGGCGAGGACATCCACTTTCTCAACACCTGGTTCGAGCACCCGGACAACGACGAATTGTGGCAAATGTCCGACTGGCAGGCCCGCAGCAAGGGCGCGCGCATCCCCGCGCTGATCTTCTCCGGCTGGTTCGACGACGACGGCATGGGCACCACCCAGGCGCTGGAGCTGGTCCACGACTGGCCCGCCGCTCAGCGTAAGGCCGTCCTTGGCCCGTGGATCCACAGCTTTAACAGCCGCTACGACATCCACGGCGTTCCCATGGGCCTGCAGGCCATCCGCTACGACGTGGACCTGCTGTACTTCCAGTGGGTGGACCATTTCCTGCGGGATGTGGAAAACGGTGTGGAGAAAGGAGCGCCCGTGGAATACTTCACCATCGGCGAAGACAAGTGGAAAACCGCTGAAAACTGGCCTGTCGCGGCGGCCCGCCCCCAGACGCTGTACCTGGACGGGGAGGCCGGCGCGGCCGTGGAAAACCACGGCCTGCTGGCGCTGTCCGTGCCTGGGGCGGACGCCTCCGACACCTACCGCTATGACCCGGACGACCCGGCCGTCAACATCATTGACATGTCGGAAAATGAAATCGAGGTGCCGGAGGATTACGCGGCCGAGGAGCTGCGCCCGGACGTATTGTGCTATACCACGCCCCCTCTGGCCGCGGATGCCGTCATCACCGGGGACTGCAGCGTGGAGCTGTTCATTTCCTCTGACGCCGAAGACACGGATTTCATCGTCCGCGTCACCGAGGCCACGCCGGACGGAAAGTCCATCAAGCTGGCGGACGGCGTGCTGTGCGCCAAATACCGGGAAGGCTTTGAGGCTCCCCGGTATCTGCAGCCGGGCGCCGTATATCCCATCCATATCCGCACCACAAAATTCTCCAAGCGCTTCGAGAAGGGCAGCCGCCTGCGGGTCACCGTTACCTCCAGTGCCAAAAATTTCCTGTTTCCCAACAGCAACACGCGGGCGGGCTTCAACAGTGCGGAGACCGTGGTCGCCCACAACACCATCCATCACGGCCCGACGCATCCCTCCGCCATCACGCTGAACGTAGAAAAGGCATTGGAATTTTAAGCCCCGCAGCTTTTTTGCTCATATTTCCATTTTTCGACAGGATTCTCCATGGTTTGCCCGGGCAGACTGCGTTATAATAAGAATGCTGCCGCGTTCCCACTTCGCGGCGGCGGGCCGCGGCTGTTGCTTTGAATGGCCGCGGCCCATCCATTTCATGCGGCCGGCAGACGCACCGCCCGTCCCCCGAGCCGCCGCACAGCCTTTTCTACTACTTTTGTCTAAAAAAGCCATGCTTTACGCACGCTTTACGAACAAAACGACAAAAATATAAAAAATAGCAAAACATGTCCGATTTTGGCAGGCTTTTGTGATACAATATCGGTGTAGTATGCCCGGCCCCGCGGAGCCGGGCCAAACCCGCTTTGCGGCATCATAAAATTAGGAGTGTGCTTTCCCCATGGTGCAAGCCAGAACCAGTGCGAAGGAATTTTTCAACGCCGATGAACGCCTCGCCGACCTCGGCCTGATTGCCGTGCCCGGCGCCGAGGAGCTCACCGCCAAGATCGACCGTCACCTGCTCCGCTGGGCGCAGGAGGCCGGGATGGACCAGGACACGTTTATCATCGAGAGCGAATGCCCCCGCTTTTCCTCCGGCGACGGCAAGGGCCTCATCCGCTCCACCGTGCGCGGCGACGATATCTATTTCGTCGTAGACGTGGGCAATTACAACCAGAAATACAAGATTTTCGGCCATGAGAACTTTATGTCCCCGGACGACCATTTCCAGAACCTGAAACGTCTGATCCAGGCCACCAGCGGCAAAGCCAAGCGCATGAGCGTCATTATGCCGCTGCTGTACGGCAGCCGCCAGCACCGCCGCGCCTACCGGGAAAGCCTGGACTGCGCCGTCGCGCTGCAGGAGCTGCAGGCCATGGGCATCTCCAACATCGTCACCTTTGACGCCCACGACCCCCGCATGCAGAACGCCGTGCCCCTGATGGGCTTTGACAACGTGATGCCTACCTATCAGGTGCTGAAAGCCATGCTCCGCGCCGTTCCCGACCTCCAGCTGGACCGCGACCATTTCATGGTCATCAGCCCCGACGAGGGCGCGATGAACCGTAACATGTATTACGCCTCCGTGCTGGGGGTGAATCTGGGCATGTTCTACAAGCGCCGCGATTATTCCCAGGTGGTAAACGGCCGCAACCCCATCGTTGCCCACGAATACCTGGGTGAAAGCGTAGAGGGCAAGGACGTGTTTGTGGCGGACGATATCATCTCCTCCGGCGAAAGCATGCTGGACATTGCCTACGCGCTGAAAAAGCAGGGCGCAAAGCGCATTTTTGCCAACGCCACCTACGCCATTTTCACAAACGGCCTGGATTCCTTCGACAAAGCCTATGCCGACGGCATGATCGCGGGCGTGTTCGGCTCCAACCTTACCTACCGCACTCCGGAGCTGCTGAGCCGCCCCTGGTTCCACGAGGTGGACGTATCCAAGTATATCGCCTATTTCATCGCCGCGCTGAACCACGACCTTTCCGTCAGCGCCATCATCGATCCCCACGAAAAGATCAAGGCTCTGCTCGAACGCACCGGACAGGCCCGCTGAGCATTTTCCTTCGTTTTTACCGGAAGGCCCGCTGTTTTTACAGCGGGCCTCTTGTTTTCCGCCGTTTTTCGGCGCTCGACCAGCGGTCGGTTGTCAAAAGCGGGCTTTGGGGATACAATCAGGACAAAATAAAAACAGCGCGGCAAAGCCGCCGCGCAGGGAGGAATCGAATGGACGCCAGATATACGGGAGAGCAGATCGCGGCCGCGCGCCGCGCCAAAGGGCTGACGCAAAAGCAGCTTGCGGACGCCTTGGGGGTAACGGATAAGGCCGTCAGCAAATGGGAGCGCGGAGTTTCCCATAGTTAAAGATACCACACCAAATATGATGAACCCACGCTTATACACTACCAGCTATAATAAACCGCAAGGACAGCAATTTGATGATACTGCTGTCCTTTCTTTTATAAAATTGCAGTACACATAAAAAAGCTGTAAAATGATAAATATATTTGTCCTTGTAACAATTCTCGGACATTTGCCTGTTATACTATCTGCAAAAAGCAAAGGAAGTGAGAATATGGAGCAGATTTTAATTGTCGAGGACGACAGTTTTTTGAATAAGATGTTAGACTATAACCTGACCGCAGACGGCTACGGCGTGACTTCTGCCCTAAATGCCAGAACCGCAGCCGAAGCCATCCGCCAGCGGGAATTTAATTTAGTGCTGCTGGACATCAACCTGCCGGACGGGAACGGTTTTGAACTGTGCAAGCTGATAAAGCCCCAGCACCCGGACACCATCGTAATATTCCTGACCGCCAACGATCAGGAGAGCGACCAGATACGGGGCTATGAGGTGGGCGCGGTGGACTACATCACAAAGCCCTTTGTGATCGGGGCCTTGCAGCGGAAAATCAAAGCCATGTTCGCCATGCTGGAACACCACAAACCGGCCAAGGACATTTACGACGACGGGCGGCTGTTTCTGGACTTCTCGGAGCAGACGGCTTCCCTAAACGGCAAGCCCCTGACCCTATCCCCGATGGAGTACAAAATGCTGAACCTGTTCCGCAAAAATCCCCGGCAAGTGCTGACCCGTGGGCAGCTTTTGGAAAAGCTGTGGGATATAGACGAAAGGTTTGTAGACGAACACACCCTGACAACTTCTATCAGCCGGATTCGCAGCAAGATTGAATCCGACGGCGGCGCGCCCTACATCAAGACCGTTTACGGCATGGGCTATCAATGGACGGGAGGCGAGGCAAAATGAAGTTTCAAAACCTCTCGGTAAAGCGGCTGTTTGGCCGGGTGGCAATAGGGTTTGCCCTCTCCATGTCCGGGATCACCATAGCCCTTTTTCTTGTGACAAAACAGACGGCGGTGCTGCTGACGGGCGGGGCGCTGCTGTTGTGCGCCCTTGTAGGGATTTTTGTACTGACGCAGGCGTTTGGAAAACGGTTATCACAGTTTACCGCTGACCTGTGCCAGACCTTAGACCACATGATCGCCGGAAATGAAGCGCCCCAGCGGCCAGAGGACAGCGAAACCCAGCTTGCCAGAATCGGACACCGGCTGGCAAGGCTTTACCAGATCATGCAGGAGAACCGCCGCCGGGTGGACGAGGAACGGCAGGAGTTACAGACCCTTGTATCGGATATTTCCCATCAGGTGAAAACGCCGGTAAGCAATCTGAAAATGGCGACGGACACCCTGCTGGAAAAGCCCATGACCGAGGCGGAGCGCACCGACTTTATCCGGGGAATCCGCAGCCAGACGGATAAGCTGGACTTTCTCTTTCAGGCCCTTGTGAAAACCTCCCGTCTGGAAACAGGCGTGATCCAGTTGGACAAGAAACCGGGCCGCCTCTTTGATACCGTGGCACAGGCCATGAGTGGGATCGTGTATGCAGCGGAGAAAAAGGAAATCGCCGTGTCCGTGGACTGCCCGGAGGATTTGACCGTTTCCCATGACAGCAAGTGGACATCGGAAGCCCTCTTTAACCTGCTGGACAATGCGGTGAAGTACACCCCGGCAGGCGGGAAAATCGCTGTGTCTGTGGTGCTGTGGGAAATGTATGTGGAAATCAAAGTGACCGACACTGGCAAGGGCATTTCCGAAAGCAATCAGGCCGCTATCTTCCAGCGCTTCTATCGTGAGGAAGAAGTACACGAACAGCAGGGTGTGGGCATTGGCCTGTATCTGGCCCGCGAGATCGTAACGCGGCAGGGCGGCTATATCAAAGTGGTTTCGGAGCCGGGCAAGGGTTCGGAATTTTCCATTATGCTTCCCTTGCGTTGAGAGAAACTTTCTGCTTCGGGTCAAGTTGGCCCGAGGTGCAGAGATAAAATGAAATGTCCGAGCGTTGTAACATTTCACCTCAATTTTCAATGAATTTTTTTAGCCGCTGTAATATTTCGCGGACATTTGGGTTTTACAATACACTTATCAACAGGTAGGAAGCCTTGAAAGGAGTTTTGAATATGAGCGTTTTACAGACGATTGACCTGAAAAAGTATTACGGTACAGAACCGAACATTACCCGCGCCCTTGACGGCGTAAATTTCTCCGTGGAGGACGGCGAGTTTGTGGCTGTTGTGGGAACCTCTGGTAGCGGCAAGTCCACCCTGCTTCACATGATGGGCGGGCTGGACACTCCAACCAGCGGAACCGTGATCGTCCGGGGCGAAGAACTGGCAAAGAAGAACGATGAACAGCTTACCATCTTTCGCCGCCGCAACATCGGCTTTATCTTCCAGAACTATAACCTTGTTCCTATTCTGAATGTGTATGAGAACATCGTCCTGCCGGTGGAGCTGGACGGGGACACGGTGG
>OJQW01000216.1_pt1 | contig 30184 bp, 30 predicted proteins | sample 1599041 | NCBI WGS metagenome assembly OJQW01 (sample SAMN03922518, study PRJEB24848) | human gut metagenome | isolation source: stool sample | host: Homo sapiens | place: Germany | collected 2010-02
GGCCGGGGGACTTTATTGTCAAAAAAGGCCGTCGAGGGCCTTTTTTGACAGTCTCAGGCCGCCCGTGAGGGCGGCCTTTTGCGCTTTAAGTTTTCAGTCGTCCCAGGGGTCGCGGCCGTCGCGGTCGCGGTACTGCTCCTCGTAGCGGCGCTGCCGCTCGTACTCGCGGCCGTAGCGGCCACCTTCGTCGCGGCGGGAGTCCAGCCCGGTGACGGCGAGGTAGAAGCCGGCGCGGGTGGTCTCGATGTACGGCGTCACATAGATGCTCACGGCCAGGCCGACGAGCGGGATGGCGGTCAGCAGCAGCCAGCCGAAGAAGGAGAGGTCGAGCACGAACAGCTCGCCCTTGCGGCCGTTCATCAGACGCTTGCTCTCGCGGATGCAGTCCATGACGCCCATCTCCGGGTGGTCGAGCAGCAGGTAGATTGCGAGCCTGTAGCGGTAGGAGGCGACGATGCCGGGGATGATGAACAGCAGCGCCCACAGGAAGACGAACAGCCCCTCCAGCAGGTACAGCAGAATGACGCGCAGGAACTGGGCAAAGCCGTCGAACAGGTTGCCGATCGCGCTCTCGGCGCGGCGGGCGACGTTGAGCGCGAAGATTATCATGCCCACGTCCAGCATGTAGTCCGCTATCCCGACGAGAAAGTCGATGAGATAGGCCAGCGGCTCGCGGTAGATACGCTCAAAATAATAGGGCGAGACCTCGAAGTGCACGGTGTAGTTCTGTGTGTCGACGGAGAAATAGACGAGGTCGGACGGGAACAGCAGCCGCGAGGACAGCTCGGCTAAAATGAAGCTTATCAGCGTGTAGACCAGCGCCGTGATATACGGGTTGGCCGTGGATTGGCGCATACAGGCCTTTGCCTCGGCCTTCAGCGCAGCTCGGTTGAACCACATATGAATTCCCCATTTCCCGCCGGGTGAACGGCGCAGTACTATTATATCAACTGCCGGGCGTTATAACAACGCCTTTTTGCAGCTCGCGGACGCCCACTTCCTCGATTCTGTCCGGCAGCGGCTCAGGCGGGAAGGCCGCGACGGCCGCCTCGCAGCCGGGTATGCCGCCGTACAGCCGGCACTCGACGCCGTCGAAGGGCGAAACGATCCGCCCGCCCTCGCGCCGGAAGGGCATACTGCGCAGGCTCCCGCTGCCGGTGAGCTTATATACGGCCTCGCGCAGGCACCACAGCTCGTGCAGCGTGAAATCGGCGCGCTCCCGCTCGCTCATCAGCCGCGCGGCGAAGGGCTCATCCTTCGGCGAGATGACTTGCACGTCCGCCCCGACTTCGCCGGTGTCGGAGAGGGCGCAGAGGACACAGCCCCGGGTGTGGCTCAGTGAGAAGCGCAGCCCCGGCTCGGCCGGGAAATACGGCTTGCCCGCCGCGTTCACGGCGATGCCCGGCAGAGTTTGCGCTCCGAAGTCGCGCCGCAGCGCCCACAGGAGCAGCGACCAGGCCGCCGCGCTCTCCGGGCGGGCAGTCCGCCCCGGTGCTATTGCGCGCGATGGGTCAAAGAGCGCCGTGGCGGCAAAGTAAACGCGCAAGGCGCGCACCTCCCTCCGATAGTGCATTTTCCCGAAATTGCGAGTTCTTCCTCTAAATTATACTACATCTAGTAATCTAAAGCTACCACATTTGCGAAGCTTGTGTTATAATGATTTATACTGCCCGAGGTGTGCAGAAAATTCTACAGATGTGAGGGGCGTGTGCTCTATCAAAAAGATACTTGTGCTTGAAGACGAGAGCGGCATACGCAGCTTTGTCGTAATAAATCTTCGCCGCAACGGCTATGAGCCGATAGAGGCGGCCACGGGCGGCGAGGCTCTGGACGCCATCGCCGCCAACCCGGACATAAGCGTTGCGCTGCTGGACGTGATGGTGCCGGACATAGACGGCTTTGAGGTCTGCCGGAAGATACGCGCCTCCGGCTCCAAGATGGGCATTATAATGCTCACCGCGCTGGGGCAGGAGATGGACAAGGTCACCGGACTGATGAACGGCGCGGACGACTACGTGACGAAGCCCTTCTCCCCGGCGGAGCTTATAGCGCGCGTGGACGCGCTGTGCCGGCGCATGGGCGCGTCGGAGGAGCCGGAGGAGCCGGAGCTGGAGAGCGGGCCGTTCCTGCTCAACCCGCGCAACCGCACGCTGGACAAAAACGGCGAGCGCGTCAAGCTGACGCAGACGGAGTTCTCCATCATGAAGCTCTTTATGTCCAACCCCGGCAAGGCGCTCTCGCGCGAGGACATACTCGAGAACGTCTGGGGCACGGACTACAAGGGCGAGCTGAAGATAGTCGACGTCAACATCCGGAGGCTGCGCATAAAGATCGAGGACAACCCCACCGCGCCGGAGTACATCACGACCATCTGGGGCTACGGCTACAAGTGGGGCTCGTGAGCATGGAGGAGAAGAAGGAGACCAGGCGCGAGGCCGCGGCCGTTCCGGCGGCTCAGGGCGCGCCTGCGGAGCCGGAGCACGGCGGCGCCGTGGGGCGGCTCCTTTCCGGCGAGCGCCCGGAGTCGCTCAGCGGCCTGAAGGGCGTGTGGCTGGCAATGAGCTGCGCCGGGGCGCTCTGCGTGCTGCTGTCGCTGCTGTTTGCCCTGTTCTGGAGCGTGGTGTGGGCGTGCGTCTTCGCGGCGGCGGCGATACTGATATTCCTGGCCAGCAACTTCTGGTTCCGCGAGCGGGTGACCAGCCCCATACTCGGCCTGGGCGACACGGCCAGGCACATAGCCGACGGCAGCTACGGCACTCTGGCCGAGCGGCTGCGCGACGACGAGATAGGCGCGCTGACCGACGCCATAAACGACATGAGCGTGAAGATAGGCAAGGCCGACCGCGTGCAGAGCGAGTTCATATCCTCGGTGTCGCATGAGCTGCGCACCCCGCTGACGGCCATAACCGGCTGGAGCGAGACGCTGCTGTACGACGAGGCCTTGCAGGGCGACTCCCGGCGCGGCATAGAGATAATCTCCCGCGAGGCCGGCAGGCTGACTAGCATGGTCGAGGAGCTGCTGGAGTTCACGCGCATGCGCGACGGGCGCTTCACGCTGAACCTGGAGCAGGTGGACGTGGCCGCGCTGATGGAGGAGGTCTGCTTCACCTACAGCGAATTGCTTCGCCACGACGGGCTGGAGCTGGTCTACAAGCCGCCGGAGGGCGACCTGCCCTTCGTCACCGGCGACCCGCGCAGGCTCAAGCAGGTGGTGCTGAACATCCTCGACAACGCCGCCAAGTACGGCCGCGGCGGACAGAAGGTGGAGGTGTCGGCGGCTCAGCAGGGCGAGTATGTGAAGATCTCCGTGCGCGACCACGGGCCGGGCATAGCCAAGGAGGACCTCCCCCACGTCAAGGAGCGTTTTTACAAGGGTCGGGGGAAGGAGCGCGGCAGCGGCATCGGCCTCGCGGTGTGCGAGGAGATAGTCGCGCGGCACTCCGGCAAGCTGATAGTCGACAACGCCCCGGCGGGCGGAGCGCTGATAACGGTGCTGCTGCCCATAGAAACTCAATAAGCAAAGGAAGAACCAATGGCAAAGAAGGAAAATGACCAGGTCTGCTTTCGCACGATGATCGGCGGCCAGGCGCTCATGGAGGGCATCCTCATGCGCGGCCCGGACAAGCAGGCCATCGTCTGCCGGACGGAAAACGGCCTGGTTGAGAAGGTGGAGCCTCTCAACCTGGTAAAGGACAAATACCCCGTGCTGGGCTGGCCGTTCATACGCGGCATAGTGACCTTCGCGGACTCGATGGTAAAGGGCATGAGGGCGCTGACCTATTCGGCCAGCCTCCTGCCGGAGGACCAGCAGGAGGAGCCGAGCAAGTTCGACCTCTGGCTGGAGAAAAAGCTGGGCAGCGAGAAGGCCGAGAAGTATATAATAGGCTTCGCGGCGGTGCTCGGAGTGCTGCTGGCGCTGACGCTGTTCATATTCGTGCCCACGCTCATCGCCGGGCTGATACCCGGCATCGAGGGGCACTACACGGCCAGGAGCGTCATAGAGGGCGCAATCAAGATCGTCATCTTCCTCGTCTACCTCGGACTGGTGGCGAAGATGAAGGAGATAAAGCGGCTGTTCTCCTACCACGGAGCCGAGCACAAGACCATCTTCTGCTACGAGAAGGGCTTGCCGCTCACGGTGGAGAACGTGCGGCCGCAGAGCCGGTTCCATCCGCGCTGCGGCACCAGCTTCCTGCTGGTCGTCATCATCCTCGGACTGTTCGTGGGATTGTTCATACAGGTGGACAACGTGTTCCTGCGCATCGGCCTGCGCGTGCTGCTCCTGCCCGTGATAGTGTGCGTGGCCTATGAGCTGAACCGCTGGGCGGGCAGGCACGACACCAACATCGTGTCGCGCATAGTCACCTGGCCGGGCAAGCAGCTCCAGCGCCTGACCACCAACGAGCCGGACGACGGCATGATAGAGTGCGCCATCCGCGCGATGGAGCTTGTGATACCCGAGGAGAAGGGCAAGGACGCCTGGTGAGTCCGACGACCCCGCGCCGACGGGGCGGCGGGTACGGGCGGAAAATCCAAATCAACTGCGCAGCAGGTCAGCAAAGAGGGGGGAGACGATGCCGCGCACATACAGCGAACTGTATATCTCCGTGCGCAACGCCCTGCGGGACGCGGGCGTGGAGGCGGCCAATGTCGAGGCGCGGCTGATCGTGGCCTCCGCCTCCGGCAAGACCACGGCCAAGCTGCTTCAGGACATGCGGCTGTACGCCACGGACGCCGTGGAGAAAAAGGCCGCGGACATGCTCGGCCGCCGGCTGGCGGGAGAGCCTGTGGCGTACATAACCGGTGTGTGGGAGTTTCGCGGCCTGCCCATGGAGGTCTCGCCGGACGTGCTGATACCACGCGTCGACACCGAGGTGCTGGCGGACGAGGCGATAAACTGGCTGCTGCAAAACCGGCGCGAGGCGCGGGTCTTGGACTTGTGCTCCGGCACCGGCTGCATAGGCTGCGCCATCGCGGACGCGCTGCCGCAGTCGCATGTCGTGCTCGCGGACATCAGCCCCGAGGCGATAGACCTGAGCCGGCGCAACGTCGCGCGCAACGGTCTGGCCGGGCGGGTGAGCTACATGCTCGCCGACGCGACCAAGGCTCCGCCGGTCATGAGCGGGATGTTCGACCTCATAGTGTCCAACCCGCCCTACATCGCGACCATGGACATACTCACGCTCGACCCGTCCGTCCGCGACTACGAGCCCATCTGGGCGCTGGACGGCGGGGACGACGGCCTGGACTTCTACCGGGCTATAGCCGACAGCTGGCTGCCCTCGCTCCGGCAGGGCGGCATGCTTATGTTCGAGGTGGGCGAGGAGCAGGCGGCCGAGGTGAAGGCCATCATGCGCGCCCACGGAATGCACGATGCGCGCTCCGTCCCGGACACCCGCGGCGTGGAGCGGGTGGTCAAAGCGGTGAAGTGAGCTTTGCGCAGGGAGGCAGCCGGACTGTGATAAAGGCAATCACGAGAATGGCCGTTCGGCCGGACAAGACCGAGGAATTTGAAAGGCTGACGGAGGAAGAGCCGGTCATAGAAGTATATACCGAGCTTGCAGATTAACCGTATTTAATATTCATCGTTATAATTAGAGAGGTGTAAACATGGCTGAGAAGAAAAAGGCCGCTGCGGCTGCTTCGCCGTCGGCGGCGGCGGACAAGCGCAAGGCTCTGGAGACGGCGATAGCGCAGATAGAGAAGAACTACGGCAAGGGCGCAATAATGCGCCTGGGCGACGACATCCCCGTGAACGTGGAGGCCATCTCCACCGGTTCGCTCTCGCTTGACCTGGCGCTGGGCATAGGCGGCGTGCCGCGCGGGCGCATAGTCGAGATATACGGCCCCGAGAGCTGCGGCAAGACCACCCTCGCGCTGCACATAGTGGCCAGCGCGCAGAAGAACGGCGGCGAGGCCGCGTACATCGACGTCGAGCACGCGCTTGAACCGGCGTACGCCCGCGCACTGGGCGTCAACATAGACGAGCTGCTCATCTCCCAGCCGGACACCGGCGAGCAGGCGCTGGAGATAACCGAACAGCTGGTGCGCTCCGGCGCGCTGGACGTCGTGGTCATAGACTCCGTCGCCGCGCTGCTGCCGCGCAGCGAGCTGGAGGGCGAGATGGGCGAGAGCAGCGTGGGCGTGGTCGCCCGCCTGATGAGCCAGGCGCTCAGGAAGCTGGCCGGCGTGGTGAGCAAGACCGGCTGCATAGTCATCTTCATCAACCAGCTGCGCGAGAAGATAGGAGTCATGTACGGCAACCCGGAGACCACCCCCGGCGGCCGCGCGCTGAAATACTTCGCCAGCGTGCGCATAGACATGCGCCGCATCGAGACGCTGAAAAACGGCACCGAGATGATAGGCAACCGCACCCGCGCCAAGGTCATCAAGAACAAGGTCGCGCCCCCGTTCAAGGAGGCGGAGTTCGACATACTCTACGGCCAGGGCATATCCAAGATAGGCGAGATCATCGACCTCTCCGTCAAGCTGGGTCTGATAGACAAGGCCGGCGCGTGGTTCACGGTGGGCGACCAGCGCTTCCAGGGCCGCGACAACGTCAAGACCTACCTCCAGGACAACCCGGAGGCCTGCGACAAGCTGGAGGCCGAGATACGCGCCAACGCCCACAAGCTGATGAGCCCGCAGGCGCGCAAGGCCGCCATCGCCGCCGGACGCGCCGTGGACATCAGCGCCGACGACTTTGACGAAGGCGACTGATGACTGCCGAGGAGACGCGCAAGAAGGCGCTCAGCCTGCTTGAGCGGCGCGACTACGGCTCGGAGGAGCTGTGCGCCAAGCTGGTCGAGAAGGGCGCCGAGCCCGACGAGGCCAGGGCGGCGGTGCGATACATGGTGCGCGTCGGGTTCATAGACGACGAGCGCTACGCCGCGATGGTCGTCCGCCACTACGCCGCGAAGGGCTACGGCGTCGGGCGCGTGCGCGAGGAGCTGCGGCGCAGGAAGCTGGATCGCGAGCTGTGGGACGCCGCGCTCGCGGAGCTGCCTGAGCCGGACGAGACCGTGGACGCGCTGCTGCGCGCAAAGCTGCGCGGCAAGGCCGCGGACAGGGACACAATACGCAAGGCCGGCGCCGCCCTGGTGCGGCGCGGCTTCACATGGGAGGCCGTAAAGGCCGCAACAGACCGCTATTTGGCAGAAATGGAGTTTGAAGAATGAAGGTCGGAATGATATCCCTGGGATGTCCCAAAAACCAGGTAAGCGCCGAGCAGATGCTGCATCTCCTGCGCGAGGCCGGGCACGAGATAGTCACGGACGCCACGGAGGCCGAGGCGATAGTCGTCAACACCTGCGCGTTCATCGAGGACGCGAAGCAGGAGGCCATAAACACGATACTGGAAGTGGCCCAGCTCAAGCGCGAGGGCAGCCTCAAGCTGCTGCTCGTCACCGGCTGCCTGGCTCAGCTCTACAAGGAGCAGGTGCTCTCCGAGCTGCCGGAGACGGACGCCGTCGTGGGCGTCGGCTCCTGCGAGGAGATATGCGAGGTGCTCGAGCGCGCCTCGCGCGGAGAGAAGCCCGTGCTCATCGGCGACAACAACGCGCCCGTGTCCGAGTGCAGCCGCCTTATAAGCACGGGTCCGGCCTGGGCGTATCTGCTGATAGCCGAGGGCTGCGACAACCGCTGCTCCTACTGCCTGATACCCAGCATACGCGGCCGGTTCCGCTCCCGCGCGCCGGAGGATATCCTCGCCGAGGCGGAGAAGCTGGCAAGCTACGGCTACCGCGAGATAATCCTCGTGGCGCAGGATCTCACGCGCTACGGCAAGGACATCCCCGGCTGGAACCTCGCCAGGCTGCTCACGGAGCTGGTCAAGATAAGGGGCATCGACTGGATACGCCTGCACTACCTCTACCCGCACGAGCTGACGGACGAGCTCATAGACGTCATCGCGCGCGAGGAGAAGATAGTCAAGTACCTGGACGTGCCCATACAGCACATAAACGCCGGAATACTCAAGAAGATGAACCGCCGCGACACCCCGGACGAGATACGCGCGCTCATCAAAAAGCTGCGTGAGCGCATCCCCGGCCTGGTGCTGCGCACAAGCCTGATAGCCGGACTGCCCGGCGAGGGCGAGGCAGAGTTCGAGGAGCTGTGCGAGTTTTTGCGCGAGTACCGGATAGAGCGCGCGGGCGTGTTCCCCTTCTCGCCGGAGGAGGGCACTCCGGCGGCCGCCATGCCGCACGTGGACGGCGAGACCGCGCGCACACGCGCGGCGAAGATCCAGGAGCTGCAGGCGGAGATAATGGACGAGTGGGAGAGCTCCCTGGCCGGACAGGTCATACCCGCCATGTGCGACGGCTACGACCCCGAGACGGGCGTGCCCATGGGGCGCGCGTACTTCGACTCGCCCGGCGTGGACGGCATGATGGAGTTCGTCGGCGAGATCTCGCCGGGAGACATAGCGCCGGTCAAAATAATCTCCGCCGAGGACGGAGTCCTGAAAGGACAAGTGCTCTGAGCCGCGCCGGGCGCGTCGCCCCCATTCCGCGGGGGAACGCATACACTATAGCCGCCGTAACGGCGGAATGGAGGAACCAATGAAGCTCACTACCGCCAGTAAAATCACGGTTGTACGCATGATACTTATCCCGGTCGTCCTCGTGCTCATGTACGTGGACTTCACCGGGCACATGTATTGGGCGCTGGCCGTGTTCATAATAGCGTCCTGCTCCGACTTTGTGGACGGATACATAGCCCGCCACTACAACCAGGTGACCAATTTCGGCAAGTTCATAGACCCGCTGGCCGACAAGCTGCTGGTCATCTCGGTCATGCTCGTGTTCGTGGACTTCGAGCTGATGCCCGCCTGGGTCGCCATAATCGTCGTCGCGCGCGAGCTGGCCATAACCAGCCTGCGCCTGATAGCCGTGGAGAGCGGAAAGGTCATAGCCGCCGCCTGGTCGGGCAAGATCAAGACCGCCGCGACCATGGTCTGCTTCTGCCTGATGATGCTGCCCATCCCGGATGCGCTGGTCACCGCCTGCTGGATAGTTGTGGTATTGACCACCGTGTACTCGGGCGTGGAGTATTTCATCAAGAACGCCGAGGTTTTCCGCTGAGCGCCAAAAAATGGTGACGCAAGGGGACGCAAAAGAGAAAAACGACAGGTGTTATGTCGAGCGATGTCGAATAATGTCGCAAAAAAATTACCTTAATTAAGAAGCTTATTATTGCATTATAATCGCCGGTGTGCTAAATTATTTATAGTTTCAACGGAGCTCTAGCGTTTATAAGATATATTGCAGCCCGTTAATGTAAAAACACCGGAGGTTGGATTATGGAAACCAAAATAAGCGTTATGATAACGGATCCAAGCGATCAGTTCCGTGACACGCTGAGGACGCAGCTGGATGCGGAGAGCGACCTTGAAATCGTTGCGGAGGCAAAAGATGGGAACGAGGCGCTGCCTCTCCTGGCCGAGTGGAGGCCGGACTTCCTGCTGACAGAGCTGCTGATGCCGAACCTGGACGGCATGGGCCTGCTGCGCCGGATGGGCGAGGCCTCTCCCGACACCAAAACCATAATCATAACCAACTTCAGCAACAACATCATCCTCAACGAGTGCATCAACCTGGGCGCGGTGTACTTCATGAACAAGCCGGTGGACACGACGAGCCTTGTAGACACCATGCGAATGCTGGCGCACCCGGCCGCCGCGCTCCCTCCCGTGCGCCAGAGCGTCGTGAGCGACGTGGATCTGGAGACCATGGTCACCGAGATAATCCACGAGATAGGCGTGCCTGCGCACATAAAGGGCTATCAGTACCTGCGCGAGGCCATAATCCTGGCGATAAACGACATGGACATCATCAACGCCGTGACCAAGGTGCTCTACCCGACCGTGGCCAAGAAGTTCGGCACGACCGATTCCCGCGTGGAGCGCGCGATACGCCACGCGATAGAGGTCGCCTGGGATCGCGGCGACATCGAGGTGCTGCAGAAGTTCTTCGGCTACACCGTCAGCAACATAAAGGGCAAGCCGACCAACAGCGAGTTCATAGCCATGATAGCCGATTATCTGAGCCTAAGGCTGAAAAACTCGTTCGTGCGCCGTGACGGCGAGGCGCTGAGCGCGAAATAAAAGACCTGTGCACGCCCTTGAGCGGCGCACAGAAGGCGTAAAGGCCGGAGCATGAAAAATGATGCTCCGGCCTTTGCCTGCGCCTATACGCGCGAAAACGGCGCTTTTCGCGCTTCTCTTGCATTTTGCTGTTGTATCGCGCCGGCAAGAGTGGTAGAATATACGCACTATACCTTGGGGGGATAATGTAAATGGGAGACTATGATAATGTAGTCTATCTTGCCGTCGTGCTGGCGGTCGTTATGGGCGCGATCCTGCTCATGCACATAATCTCCGGCCTTAAGAGCCAGGAGAAGCACAGATACCGTGTGACCGCGCTGTGCAGCGTGGTGTTTGTCGCCGGCGTGGGCGCTCTGGCGCTCATAGCCTGGGGAGTGAACAACCTGGGCGTGGTGGACGGCTTCAAGCCCTTCGGCGTCGGAGACGTGTCCCGTGCCGCCGTGCTGCTGGAGAAGCCGGTGGATGACGACTTCGGCTCGGCGGACGGAGTTGACGTGGGCAGCTTCGAGCTTGCCTTTATGGACGGACAGTTCCTGAATGTGGACTATACCGCGGTGTCGGGAGACGCCGGGCGGCCTTTCCAGGTCACGAACTCCGGCAAGCTCTATGCAGGAGAGCGGGAGGCCGGCGCGAGAGCGGACGTCATATCTCTGCCGCAGCTTGCCGGGGCTCTGCGCGAGCTGGAGGAGAGCGGATGGGCGGACGTGCTCGGCCTGCCGGAGGAGGGCGCCGTCGTGCTGAGCTTTGCCGGCAGCGTCGCGCCCCAGACCGCGGCCGGGGAGGCGTACCTCCTCAGCGGAGGCAGGCTGCTTGCCGGCACCCCTGACGGCGGCGGGCTCCCGGCGCTCTGCTACCGCGCCGGAGAGGAGACCGGCTATATCTTCATCGGCGGCGAGCTGTAAGCTCGCGGGAGCAAAAAAGCTTCGGGTTAAACCCGAAGCCTTCAGCTTGTCGAAAAAGCCTCGCAGAGTTTCGCGCCCTATGGGCGCGAAAGGAACTGCAATCATTTTCGGCGGCGGCGTGTACGTCGCCGAAAATACATTTCGCGGAGCGCAGTGTCGAATTGTCCGCCTTTGGCGGACAACTGAGGCGCGAAGCGCAGCGCCGGTCCCCATCGGCCGCTCGCGGCCGGGGGACTTTATTGTCAAAAAAGGCCGTCGAGAGCCTTTTTTGACAGTCTCAAGGCTTCGGGTTAAACCCGAAGCCTTTTTTCATTCTGACTTGTTTTTGCTGCCGTTATTGCTGTTATTGCCGTTGTTGCGGAAGAACTCCTCGAAGTAGTCGCGTCTCGCCTTGTCTCCGGCGGGCGGGGTGCTGCCGGGGGCGCGCGGCGCTGCGGAGCCGCTCTGGGGCGGCTGCTGCGGACGCGCGGGGCTTTGCCGCTGAGGGGCGGCGGGGCGCGCCCGGTCGCCGGAGCGCCGCACGGCCTTTCCGGCCGGCGTGCCGCCCTTGGACGCGGAGCGGCCGACGCCGGTGAGGACGGTGGTCTTCTCCAGCTCGCCCGTGTGGATGGGCGCGCCCCGGACGGGCGTGCTGCTAAGCACGGTGGTGCGCTCCTCAACGCCGGTCTGGGCGGGGGCAAAGTAGTTCTCGTCCTCCTCCTTGCAGCTGCGCTCATAGTTCTCCTTGGCCTCGGCGAGCGACTGGAGGTGCAGCTTGTGCAGCTTGCGGTAACGCACGACGCTCCATATATAGGCCGCAAGAGCGGCGATCAGCACGACGATGATGACTATGACCCAGATGTTGCTGAAAAAGCCGGATATCTCCTGCTTCATGAACTCGCTGCGCGCGAGCTCCACGGTGTCGCTGGTGACCAGCTTGGCGGAGCCGATGGTCACGCCGTCCAGGGATATGGTTATCTCCCCGAGCGTGATGCCGGAGGCGATGGGCGCCGTGAGCGCTTCGCCGTTGAGCTCGTTGTAGACGGTGATCTTGCGCTCCAGCGACGAGGCGCTGAAGCCGGTCTTGGGCACCAGGGCGCTGACGGACTCCTCCGGGCGGAGCATGGCCTGCCCGCCGTTGGCGGCGAGGTTGACGTCCACGCTGGAGACTATCTCGGTGGAGCTGAGTATCTCCTGCATCGCGAAGTTGTTATAGACCCAGTTGTAGAGGGTACGGGTGTCGCTGAAGTTGGTGTATGTGGAGCCGCCGGCGCCATTGTCCAGCCTCTGGCCGCCCAGTACGACGGCTATGAGCTTCACGCCGTCGCGCTCAGCCATGGAGGCCAGACAGAACCCGGCCTCGTCGGTGTGGCCGGTCTTTCCGGCGCGCGCGTACTCGTAATAGTTGCCGGGATAGGCGGTGCTCTCGGGGTTTATGAGGCCGTTGGTGTTGTTGAGGCGCCGTTCTTCGGACATGTTCGTCGCCGGGACGGTGTAGCCGGTGGTTCCGGACAGCTCGTAGAAGGTCTCGTTGTTCATGGCCTCGCGGCTGATGACGGCCAGATCCCTGGCGGTGGTGTAGTGGTCGCTGTCTGGCAGGCCGTGAGTGTTGGCAAAGTGGGTTCCGGTGCAGCCCAGCTCGGCGGCGCGCGCGTTCATCTTTCTGACAAACGCGTCGATAGAGCCGGAGATATGTACGGCTATGATATTGCAGGCCTCGTTCGCGCTGCTGAGCATGGCGCAGTACAGAAGGTCGCGCAGGGACATGGTCTCGCCGACCTTTATGCTCTCGGTGCTGCCGTCCTCGACCATGCCCTCCAGCGCCTCGTCGCCGGCGGTGACCGAGTCGTCCGGCGAGGCTTCGCCGCGGTCGACGGCCTCAACGGCCAGCAGAACCGTCATGATTTTTGTCAGCGAGGCCGGCGCGCGCTGCTCGTCGGCGTTGTAGTCGTAAAGCGAGCGGCCGGTGTCCATATCGATCACTATTGCGGCCGCGCTTTGCAGCTCCGGCGGCGAAAGCTCCTCCGAATCGGCCAGCGCGCACGGCGAGAGAGCCGAAAACAGAAGTGTGAGCATTAACATCAGTGGGAGTTTCTTTATTTTTTTCATATCAATCTCCGCGCGAATGTGGTATCATGTATACGTGCACAATTGGAGACGTACACGCGATACAATTACATCATTTAATTATACCTTTGCCACGCATGAAAAGCAATACCCTAAAGTTTAGAAGCGATCGAGGGGGCTGGGAGAGTGAAAAATCGGCTGCGCGCCTGGGAGCTTGCTATGCTCGCGCTGACTGCGGCGCTGATTCTGGCGCTGCTGCTGTACCCTGCGCCCGAGCCGGGAGTGTACGCGGAGAGCGGCTCAGCCGTCGTGGGGCTGGAGGCTGCGGCCGCCGGGGGAAGGCTGAACGTGAACACGGCCACTGCGGCCGAGCTGGAGCTTCTGCCCGGCATAGGCCCCGTGAAGGCTCAGGCAATTGTGGATTACCGCGCGGAGCACGGCGCGTTTGCCTCCGCGCGGGAGCTGCTGAACGTCTCGGGCATAGGCGAGGTCACCCTCGCCGGACTAATCGACTACATAACAGTGGAGGATGGCGCATGAAGATACTTGTTGTTGACGACGAGAAGCTGCTGGTCAAGGGGATAAAGTTCAACCTGGAGAACGAGGGCTATGACGTCGACGTCTGCTATGACGGAGCCACCGCCGTGCAGATGGCGGCTCAGGGCGGCTACGACCTCATCATACTCGACCTCATGATGCCAGGGCTGGACGGGCTGGAGGCCTGTCAGCGCATACGCCAGACCTCGACCGTGCCCATAATCATGCTCACCGCCAAGAGCGAGGACGCGGACAAGCTGCTGGGCTTCGAGTCCGGCGCGGACGACTACATCACCAAACCCTTCAACATCCTGGAGCTGAAGGCGCGCATACGCGCCCTGCTGCGCCGCGCGGGCATCGCCGCCGCCCAGCCGGGGGCGCAGAGCAGCGCGCACATTCTCGAGCACGGCGGCGTCACGCTGGACACGGAAAAGCGCACCGCGTACAAGCACGGCAGGAGCATCGACCTCACCGCGCGCGAGTTCGACCTCGCGGAGCTGTTCCTTCGCAGCCCCGGCAGGGTGTTCAGCCGCGACAGCCTGCTGGATCTGGTCTGGGGCTACGACTACCAGGGCGACGCGCGCACGGTGGACGTGCACATACGCAGACTGCGTGAGAAGCTGGAGGACAACCCGGCCTCGCCCAGCCTCATCATCACCAAGTGGGGCGTGGGCTATTACCTGGCCGAGTGAAGCGCATATTTGACAAAAAGCCGTTGGAGTTCACGCGGCGGGTGCAGTTCAAGCTCGTCGCCGCCTTCTTCGCGCTCATAGTCGCGCTTTTGATACTGCTGAACACCTATCCCGTCGCCGCCTCGCGCGACATCGTGTTCTCGGAGAAGCAGAGCTCGATGCTGGAGCAGGCCAACGTGATAGCCGCCTCGCTCTCCGGCCTGGACACGCTGACCGGCGACGGCGCGGCGCAGGTGGTGGAGCTGCTAGGCCTCTCGGGGCTGGAGCGGATAATCGTCACCGACGCCGCCGGGCGCGTGCTCTACGACACCTCGTCCGACTCGGCGGAGGGCAGGCTTGCACTCTTTGCGGAGATAATGCGCGCCCTGTCCGGCCAGCAGGTGTTCTGGTCGCGCTTTGCCGACGGGGCGTACCTCTCGCACGCGGCCATGCCCGTCGCTAGGGGCGGAACCACGCTCGGCGCGGTGTACCTGTGCGAGCTGGACTCCGAGCAGGCGGACATACTGCTGTCCTTCCGCGACAGGATGAGCACCGTGTCCGTCGTGGCTCTGGCTGCGGCGCTGGGGCTGACGATAGTCTTCACGCGGCGGCTCACGCTGCGCATAACGCGCCTGTCCCAGGCGGTGCGCACCGTGCGCGAGGGCGACTACGCCCACCGCGTGACCGTGGAGGGCTCCGACGAGCTGAGCGAGCTGTACGCCGACTTCAACTCCATGACCGAGACGCTGCAAAAGACCGAGGAACAGCGGCGGCGCTTCGTCTCCGACGCCTCGCACGAGCTGAAGACCCCGCTGGCGGCCATACGGCTGCTGGCCGACTCCATCACCGGCACGGAGAACATGGACATGGACACCGTGCGCGAGTTCGTCTCCGACATCGCCGACGAGACGGAGCGGCTGCAGCGCACGACGGAGAAGCTGCTCGACCTCTCGCGCCGCGACGACGGCGCGCACGTCAAGCGCGTCAGCGTGGACGTGGGCGAGGCCGCGGGCGACACCCTCCGCCGGCTGGCTCCGCTGGCAGAGAGCAGCGGCGTGGAGCTTCACTGCGAGGCCGAGGACGGCTGCATAATAACCGCGCCGGAGGACGACGTGTACCAGATCGTCTTCAACCTGGCCGAGAACGCCATAAAGTACAACGTCCCCGGCGGGAGCGTGGACGTGAGCGTGAAGAATTCGCGCGGCTTTGTGCTGCTGACCGTCGAGGACACGGGCATAGGCATACCGGAAGCCGACCTGCCCAACATATTCTCGCGCTTCTACCGCGTGGACAAGGCGCGCAGCCGCGAGCGCGGCGGCTCCGGCCTGGGGCTGAGCATAGTGCACGACGCCGTGGCGGCGCTGGGCGGCAAGATAGACGTGGCCGCGCGCGAGGGCGGAGGAACCCGGTTCACCGTGACGTTCCCCGCGCCGGAGGTAAAGGGGGACAGGGTATGAAAAAGCGTTTTGCCTGCCTCGCCCTGGCCTCGGCGCTGCTGGCGCTGGGCGCGTGCTCGGCGGCGGGAGCCGAGGTGACGGTCTGGCGCGCCGTGCCGTCCTACTATCTGGAGAGCGGCGCGGCGATAGAGAGCGAGACGGTCAGAGCCGACGCGGGACTGAGCGAGATAGACGCCGCCGTCGCGGCCTTCAACAGCGACACCAACGACGCCGAGCTGGAGCGGCCGCTGCCCGACGGTGTGGACATCACGGGCTGGGAGCTGGACGGGACGGAGCTGAAGCTCTCCGTGTCCGCGGAGTACGCCTCCGTCACCGGCTACCGGCGCAGCATAGCCGACGCCTGCATGGTGCTGACCTTCTGCGCCATAGAGGGCGTGGAGCGGGTGAGCATATACTCGGAGGGCACGATGCTGACCGCCGCGATGAGCGCGGCCGACATAGTTCTGACGGACGTGACCGGCGCCGGATGAGCGCCGGACGCGGGGAAAATACGGACAAGTCATACTGAAAGAAGGATAACAATGTCTCAGCTGGAACGCATACAAAACGCTATAGAGCGCGCGGGTCTCGCCGCGCTGCTGCTCATGGACGACAGGAACATATACTACGCCACGGGCTTCATGCCCACGGACAGCGCCGCGCTGATAACGCCCGGCCGCGCCTGGCTGGTCACGGACTCGCGCTACATAGAGGACGCGCAGCGCAAGTGCGTCAAGGGCGTGGAGGTGCTGCTCGCCTCGGTCAAGTCCCCGCTCGGAGCCACGCTCAAGGCGCTCAGCGCGGACATACGCGGCGAGATAGGCGCCGAGGAGGACAAGCTCACCTACGGACTGTACACGCAGATGGAGAGCCTGCTCGGCCGGAGCTTCGCCGCCGCGGGGGCGCTGGTGCAGTCGCTGCGCGCGCACAAGAGCGCGGACGAGCTGGACAGGCTCATAGCCGCCCAGCGCATAGCCGAAAAGGCGCTGGAGGAGACGCTGCCGCTCATCAAGCCCGGCCTTGCCGAGCGCGAGCTGGCCGCCGAGCTGACCTACCGCATGATGCGCCACGGCTCCGAGCGCAACAGCTTTGACCCCATCGCCATCACCGGCGCGCACACCAGTATGCCGCACGGCGTGCCCGGTCAGGCGCTCATACAGTCCGGCGACTTCGTCACAATGGACTTCGGCTGCGTCCACGAGGGCTACTGCTCCGACATGACCCGCACGGTGGCCGTCGGCTCCGCCACCGACGAGATGAAGAACGTCTACGACACCGTGCTGCGCGCCCAGCTCGCCGGCATCGCGGCGGCAAAGCCCTCGGCCACCGGCGCCGAGGTGCACGGAGCGGCGGCGAAAGTCATAGCCGACGCCGGATACGGCGAATACTTCGGCCACGGCTTCGGCCACGGCGTGGGTCTGGACATACACGAGAGCCCCAACGCCTCGCCCCGCAACGCCTCGCCGCTGGGCGAGGGCGCGGTCATCTCCGCCGAGCCGGGCATCTACATCCCCGGCAAGTTCGGCGTGCGCATCGAGGACGTCCTCTACCTCACCGGCGACGGGAACGTGAACATCACCAGGGCGCCGAAGGAGCTAATAATCCTGTAACGCCGCGGAACAAAAGCCATCCCCGCCGCGTCCTCACTGAAAAAGGAGGCGGCGGAGATGGAAAAACGCAGAAAGCGCTTGCTCACGGTGCTTATCACAGCCGGAGCACTGCTGCTCGCGGCGGTGGTCATGGGCTGCGTGGATTATGACCTGGTCGTCAACCGGCACGAGCGGCCGGAGTGTGCCGTGGGTTTCGCGACTTACGACGACGGCGGCTCGGGCCGTTATTACGGCCTTGGCTACGGCTTCGAGGTATACGGCAACTTCGTCGCGCCCGACACGGCGGACTACGGCGTGCGCGAGTGGAGTTTTTACATACTCGGCGTCGAGGTCGCCTCCGGCGCGTGAGCAGCTCCGGCGCGCCTATTCCGCCAGGGCGGCCGTGTAACCGTCCGCATTGCCGCCGGTTATTACAACAGAATAGCTCTCTCCGAAGCCCGAACGCAGCGTTATTTCGCCGGCGGGCTTCGTGTATTCCTCGGGGTACACGTTCTCATAGTTAGGGTCGACGTACTCCGTTATGACCGTGAAGCGGAGCGTCAGGTTTTCCACGTCGGACGGGCTGTCGAATTCGCGCTCGCTGAGCGTGTAGATGATCCTCTCGTCGCGCTTGATGAGAGATTTGTCCGCGTGGGAGGTGCCGCCTCCGCCGGCGGACGTCCCGCCCTCGTAGTCTATGAGGAGCAGGCCGATGTCCTCTTGCAGGCTCAGCTGTATTTGCAGCGCTATCTCGTCCGCTGCGGCCTCATATGCCTCGCCGCCGGACTCGCCGCAGCCGGACAGGGCGAGTGCCAGCAGCAGCGCGGCGCATACGGCCGTTATGGTATGTCTTTTCATGGTGCGCCTCCGTTCATGTCCTTTTCCCGGTCAGTATAATGCCGGCGAGCGCCGCTATGAGGATGAACGGCGCCGCCCTTACGAACAGCCACTCAAAGGCGTGCAGGAGCGTACCGGCGACGGCGGCCTCCGGATCGCTGTAGTCCCAGTACAGATAGGAACCGCCTATCGCCGCCAGGAGCGCGAGTATCGCGAGCGTGATCGCGCCCAGCGCGATAAAGAGTCCGCGCAGCACCTTGCGCCGGGACTCCCTCCGGCGCGCGAGCTGCAGGTTTATGACCTCCAGCTTCGCGGCGATGGCCGCAAGGTCTCCGGCCTCCGGCGCGGAAAAGGGCTCGCCGAGCAGCGCGCTCACGGGAGTGTCGAGCGAGCGCGCTATGGCCAGCAGCATGTCGGAGTCCGGAACGGAGAGGTTCCGTTCCCATTTGGAAACGGTCTGGCGTACCACGTTCAGCTTTTCGGCCAGCTCCTGCTGCGAGAGCCCTTTGGACTTCCTGGCGGCCTGGATGTTTTCACTCAGCATGTGAACACCCTCCTTTCGTGACGACATTGTACAGAAATATTCCCGTTGCCGCAAGCAACGCGGGTTAACATCCCCCCGTCTGCGAGTCGGCAGGCGCTTTGAAGCCATAAAGCGAAGACCCCGGACGCCGTTTCGGCATCCGGGGTCTTGTGTTCATGGCTTGTTTGGAGAGGCGCGGCTTTAATAGTCCCAGCTCTCGTGCAGGCAGCGGCGCAGCAGCTCAAAGTCGGGGGGATTGGGGACTATGGTCCACTTTTTGTCTTTGGCTATGCCGTCGGCGCACTCGTCGCAGAAGCTCTCGGGTATGCCGAGCTGCTTCATATTCGGCATACCGATGTCCTTTTGCAGCGCGTCGAGCTTTTGTACTATAAGCTCGCCCGCGCGAGTGACGTCAGGCTCGTCCACGCCGAAGAACGGCGCCCACACGCGGGTGGTATCCGGGTCGCCCGTGACGTTGTAGCGCGCCAGAGCAGCCATGCCTATGCCGACGCCGATGCCGTGAGCCAGGTGGTACTTGTCCGAGAGCTGGTTGGCTACGGCGTGGCCGGAGCTGGTCTTGCGCAGGGTGATGGCGTAGCCGCTGAGCATCGCCGCCCAGCACATGTGCTCGCGAGCCTCGAGGTTGTCCGGCTCGTGCACGGCGATGGGCAGGTACTTTATGGCGTCGGCGAGCGCCTTGCGCGCGAGGACGTCGGCCATCCAGTTGGGCATGGCGCGGGTGTTTACCAGGCACTCCGCGGCCTGAGCCAGGGCGTCCATGCCGGTGTACGCGGTTATCTCCGCGGGGAGCTTCATCGTGTACACGGGGTCGACTACCGCGCGGGTGACGGGGTGGCGGGTGAAGGTCTTGATGCCCGTCTCCTCGTTCAGGCACATGATGCCCCAGCAGCTCTCGCTGCCCGTGCCGGCCGTGGTGGGGATGGCGATTATCGGCTCGAAGACCTTGCTGCCCACGTTCAGCGCGGTGTAGCCGCCGAGGTAGTCGGCGGTCTTGCCCCCGTTGGCGAGCACCTTGCCCGCGAGCTTGGTGATGTCTATCGTGGAGCCGCCGCCCAGGGAGACGAGGGCGTCCACACCGTGCCCGCGGCAGAAGTCCACGAACTTGTCCAGCTCGCTGGACACCGGCTCGTCCTCGGCGGTCATGTAGGTGTAGACCGTGTATCCGCCACGGCAAAGCGCGCGTCCCGGCCGAAGGCTGCGTTGTGTATGTTGTGTATGGTCCAGGCCATGGTTATCCCTCCGTTACGGTGAACCGGCGGCTGCTTGGCCGCCGGTTCCTTATTATATCACAGCGCGCTCACTCAGCCCAGATCTGGTGCAGAATGACGCGCAGGTACTCGAAGTCGGGCGGGTTGGGAACGATGGTTCACTTGGTGTCCTTGCTGACGTTGTCCGCGATGGTGTCGCAGAACTCCTCGGGGACGTTCAGCTCCTTCATGTTTTTGACGCCCATGTCCTTGGAGAGCTTGTAGATGCGCTCATAGATATCCCTGCCGACTGCCTTGAGGTCGCTGTTCTCGTCCACGGGGATGCCCATGCACGGCGCGATAAGGGCGCTGGAGGCGTGGTCTTTCTCGATGTTGTACTTCACCTGAGCCATGAGACCGATGGAGACGGCGACGCCGTGGGAGAAGTGGTAGTAGTCGACCAGCTGGTTGCTGATGGCGTGGCCGAGGTTGGTTTTGCGCAGGGTGATGGCGCTGCCGCCTATCATGGCCGCGTAGGCCATGCCGGCACGGGCGTCGAGGTTGTCCGGCTCGCAGTAGGCCTTGTAGAGGTTGTCCCAGGTGGCGCGGATGCCCTCCTTGCAGTATATGTCGGCCAGGGGGTTGACCATCGCGTAGCTGTTGCACAGGCTCTCGAGGGAGTGCGCCATGGCGCCCAGGCCGCAGCAGGCGGTGATGTCCTTGGGCTGGGTGCGGTGGTAGTAGGGGTCGATGATGGCGTAGGTGCCAGGGTGCAGGCAGAAGGTCTTCTTGAGGTTGTCCATGTTCTCGCACATCAGGCCGTAGCTGACCTCGCTGCCGGTGCCGGCGGTGGTGGAGAGCAGGAGGGTGGGCTCGAACTTCTTGTTGCCGACGTTAAGCGCGGTGTAGCCGCCGAGCAGGTCTTCGGCGCGCGCGGCGTCGTTAGCGAGGACCTTGCCTATCATCTTGGCGGTGTCCATGGAGGAGCCGCCGCCGAGGCCGACTATGGCGTCGATCTTGTTTTCACGGGCAATGGCCGCGCCCTTGTTCACCATGTCGCCGGTGGGCTCGCCCTCGTCCTTTACGTAGACGACGCTCTCGATGCCGGACTCCTTGAGTATGCCGACCAGCTCCTCGACGTAGCCGAGCTTGCTGACGTTGGGGCCGACGACCACCAGCGCCTTGGTCGCGCCGTAGCCCTTGAGTATGCCGCCCGCGTTCTTACGTGTGTCAACGCCAAATTCAGCGTCATGCAGGTCATGAATTTTCCAAGAAGACATTGTTTTACCTCCAATTTCTAAATAGCGTGATTGCAGACTCAATTATGCGCTGACGGCCCAGTCGAAATCAAACACGCTCAGTATGCCGGTGGCGGAGAGAAGCGTTAGTCCTATTAGGGCGAACACGCTCAGCCAGATGAGGGAGTTTGAGAGCGACTCCTGAGCTTTCTGATCTGGGCATCCGGCGATGACCAGCGCGCCGCCGGTAGTGAACGGGGTGAGCGAAGAGACAACCGAACCTGCCGTCAGACCCAGTATCATTCCGAGAGGATCGGCACCGGTGGCCTGGGCAATAGGCATGACGAGCGGGAACATGAGTGGGAACACCACCGCCGTGCCGGAGCAGAAAAGGGCCATAATGCCGGCAATGAGGGCGCACAGCGGGGTCATGAGCCATCCGGGTATGCCGGAGCTGAGAATGTGGCTCATCGCATCCACGAGGCCTGCCTCGCTGGCGACACCCATCATGAGGGTAAAGCCGGCTATCATGAGGGCGGTGCTCATGGGCAGAGACTTCATTACCTTTCCGGTGTCCGCGAGACGCATGAACATTGCGATTATGGCGCAGATAATCATGATTGCCTGCGGCTGCGCAAAGTTGGATATTGTTACAAGCCAGGAGACGTTCGAGAACACGGTGGCGAGCAGCATGGAAACAACCATGAAGAACGTTGCTACGAGCAGGAGAATCATGGTCCTGCGCTGTATCGGGGACATCTTCTCGGGTTTCTCGACGGCGACTTTCTTGGCCTTGAAAGACTTGGTAAGCAGATAGACGACGAGGGTCACGAGCAGCATGAGGAAGAGGCGGGAAATCCACACATCCATGCTCCAGAACGGGGCCTCGCTGGGATACCCGGCGGAGTCGCTGATGAGGTTCATGATGGTAACGCCCATCTGACCGGTGAACGGGTTGTTGAAACCGACGATGCAGCCGCACATGATGGCGGTCGCGGTCATGAGCGGGGAGATGCCGGCCGCGGCGGCGACGGGGAAGCAGAGGGGCCCGATGATGGTTATGGAGGCCACGCCCGCGCCCATGGCGCCGACTATGAAGCCGATTATCCAGATTATCCAGGGCAGCAGAGCCGCACGCCCATTCGTCAGATATAGCAGGCTCTTGCCCAGCGCGTTAACGGTGCCGTTCTCAACCGCGAAGCCGAAGAAGAGGCCGCACGCTATAATGAAGAAGAATATCCTGTCCGGCCAGTAGCCGACGATTGTATCGGCCGAGAGGCCCATGGTCAGCGAGCCTATTATAAAGGCGAAGGCGGCGGCGACGATACCGGTATTGATTTTGCACACATTTCCGATAACTATAGCCGCAACGATTGCGATTATACAAAGTATTAGCTGATAAGACATAATTTACACTCCTGTTTTTCCCTGTTGGTTGTTTATACTATTTCGATGTTGAACACATCCAGCTCGGAGTCGGGGTACTCTGTGCCGTGGGCGAACATCTTGATTTGCATGCTCCGGTGCACGCTTCTGTCGGGCAGGATCACGCCGGTGGGGAAATCAGCGCCGGAGCCGAAGTACATGGCCGCGCGTGTGTTGTAGACATAGGCGTCGGTCGGCGTCGGTACGCCGCACTCCTCGCCGTCAAAGGTGAACTTGTAGTACATTCTGAAGTCGTTGAGCATCTCGTCGCTGTCCAGGTTGAAGCGCAGCAGCGTTCCACCCGGAAGCCTGAGGTCGACGCCCTCTCCGCCTTTGCCTGGATATGCGCTGATCTCGCCGCCCAGCGGCCCGGTGAACAGCACGTTGTGCTTTGCGCGTTCACAAGTGAGCGCCGAGAGCTTTATGAGCGCGCCGCCGGGGACAAAGTCGACGAAGCACGGTTCCACGATGTCGTTCCAGCCGAGCTGGCCGAGCACGAAGATTATTTTCCCGGCATCGGTCAGCAGCAGGCCGGCGCCCAGCTGCTCGCCGCGCGCATCGGCGGGCTTCAGCCCTGCGAGTATCTGCTCGCTGGTCAGCAGCGGGAAGTAGTAGCGCTCTCCCTCGGCGAGCTGAGACAGCGCTATCCTCACGCTGCGTGTGCCGGACGAAACGGTGAGCAAGGTCTCGGGTTGAGCCGCAGCGGCCTGTGCAAGGCTGAACCCTCCGCCGTACAGCTCGTTTATGACGCGCTCGAGCGGCAGGAATTTTCCCGTCTCGCCGCGGTAGCAGAACACGGCGGTTTTGGCGGAATAGCTCTTTTCCGGGGCGCCGGCGAACAGTCCACGCAGCTTTGCGTAGTCCATGTACGGAGCCGCGAACGTGTCGCCGCGGCGTACTCCGCGGCCGAACAGGCTTACGCTGACATACTCGCCCTCCGGTACTGATACCTCCGGGTCGGGCGCCCCGGGCAGGATTTTCACCGCGCCGCCGCCGAGGGGCAGCTCTTTGACGGGAATATCGTAACCGGGAGCCTTGATTTCGGTCATTCTATACACCCTCCTGTCTCTGGAGATTAGGTCGCTTTCGGGCGGGCGACTTTGACAAAGATTTGCTAAACCTATTTTCTATCAACCTTTCTGCGAATGAAATAACACTAAGAGATTATTTTTGGTGAATAAATTCACACTCTCAAATAAGCGAAAAACCGTGCAATTGCGCAAAAAATCCCCGCGCGTCCGCTTTCTGAGGGACGTGCGGGGAGTAGTATTTTAGTCTTAGCTGTCTTTCTCCAGAGTGTAGAGCTTGTCAAGCAGCTCGGTGCGGCTTCTGACTCCGGCTTTTCGGAAGGCATTTGAAATGTGGATTTTCACGGTGTTGATGCTGATGAACATCTTGTCGCATATCTCCTGGTTGCTGAGGCCGCTGACTATGCCTTCGACCACCTGACGTTCCCGGTTGGTAAAGCCGAGCTTGTCCATGGTGGACTTGGAGATATTCATATTCGCCTTGTAATTCTTGTCGGAGACGATATAGACGCAGGTGGTCATTTCGCGGTAGTTGATACCGGATTTGGAGCGCGGGTAGAAGCTTGCCTGCTCGCCGTCGAGCATGTGATCCATGTTTGCAAGCGCTTTTCCGGGGTTGCTTATGGTCTGTATGGTGAACAAAAACCGGTTGATGCGCACGTTTTTGCTCTGGCCGAAGTTGAGAACGTCGTACTGGAAGTGCTTGTACAGCTCGTTTAAATAGAACGCGCTGTAGAACCTCGGGTCTGGATATCCAAGCTCTTTGAGGTACTCCTTTGCCAGGTCGTTGGCGTAGGTGACGTTGTCAAGATTTTCGACTATCATAATGCCGAGAGGGAAGAAGTTGGTGCAGCTTTGCAGCAGCTTCATGGTGTTTTGCAGGTTCCAGATTTTCAGATAGTTGTCCTCAGCGATGGAGATAGGCTCCGGCAGCATGCCGATAAGCTCCAAGTCCCCGTCGCTGAAAGTGCCCTCCTCAAGGAAAAGCGTGAGGTACACGACGTATCCGCGCTTGTCCGGGAGATGGATAAAAAGTATTAGACAGTCGCTCAGACCGTGGGGCTTGAGTATGGAGCGGTAAAGCCGGGTGCGTTTGTACTCGGTTGTGCGGCTCAATATCCAGAGGTCTTTGTCCAGCTTGTAGGGGGAGTCCACGGCCTGCATGGCCTTCAGAAACTCCTGCGCGAAGGTCATGTCCACACCGTTTGTGGAGATGTTGGGGGAGAGCGTGCGCTCGTTTATATTGCCCAGAAAGCCCAGTATGGCCTTGTTGAAGTTGAAATGCTGCCCCAGCAGGCGGAGTATGCTGAACTTGAACAACTCGTCCGAGGGACGATCCAGGTACAGTTTCAGCAGCTCGTTCTGGAAGGCGTAGATTTGTCTGAAGTCTTTTTCAACCAGCATCTGACTCACCTCACGATAGTCCTTTTAGGTGCAAGGGTTAGTAAAATACTATAACCTAACTCAGAATATAATACTCTTCGCTGCCAAGAATGTCAATTATATAACCCTTTGACACCAAAAACCGCCCGGTGAGAGCTCTCGGGGCAGAAATATAGTAAGAACGGGTAATTGTTTGACGGCGATTACGTTGATATATTTTTGACAGAAAGGTTTGCTGCTCATCGGGCGGGCGGCGTCGGACGTGAACAATGAACAAATTTTACAGGAGGCAAGTTTGATGAACAACTTCAGCTATTTCTCCACGGTACGCACTATGTTCAACAACGATCTGGCGGAGGGGCTTGCGGAGGCGCGGAAGGTGCTGGGGGTCAACAAGGCCATGATCATGACCGACCCCGGCGTCGCGGCTCTGCCCATTTGGGGCGAGATGCTCCAGGCCATGGACTCCATAGGCTTCGCGTACGAGACCTTTACCAACGTCAAGCCCAACCCCACCGATGTGACCATGACCGAGGCGGCAAACGCGCTGAAGGCCACGGACTGCGACGTCGTGATAGGCTTCGGCGGCGGCAGCGCCATCGACACGGCCAAGGCCGCGGCTCTGCTGGCCACTAATGCCGGCGAGCTGAGCGACTACTACGGCATGAACAAGGTCAAGAACCGCTGCCTGCCGCAGCTGATGGTCACCACGACCGCCGGCTCCGGCGCGGAGGTCACGCAGTTCATCTCCATCGTGGACACGAAGCAGCAGACAAAGCAGCAGATAGGCTCCCCCTACTGCGTGGCCGACGTGGCGCTGCTCTGCCCCACGCTGCTGAAGAACTCCCCGCGCTCCGTCACCGCGGACGCCGGCTTCGACGCCCTGGCGCACTGCATCGAGGGCTTCATCGGCCGCCGCGCCAACCCGATAACCGACGCCATCGCCATCAAGACCTTCGGCATGATCTGCGCCAACCTGCTGACCTTCGTCAACGACCCGAACAACATAGAGGCGGCCAGCAACATGGTTCTCGCAGCGCACATGTCCACCATGATAGCCAGCAACATCGGCACCGGCGACGGCCACAACATCGGTCTCGCGATAGGCGGACGCTTCAACATATCCCACGGTACGACCCTGGCGGTGCTGCTGCCGCACGTCCTCGCGTTCAACGTGGAGGCAGCCAGCGCCAAGCTTGCCGAGGCCGCGCGCGTGATGGGCATCGACACCGGCGCAATGACCGAGCTGGAGGCCGCCAAGGCCTGCGTGCTCGCCATACAGAAGCTGCGCGACGACCTGCAGCTCCCCGATAACTTCAGGGACTACGGCATGACCGCCACCGAGGACGACCTCGAGGCCGTCGCGGACACCGCCGAGTACAAGAACAAGGTCGGCGCCAGCGCCGGCAGCGCGCCGCGCAAGGGCACGCGCGAGGACTTCAAGCGCATCGCCCTCGACGCGTACAACGGCAAGAAAGTAGAGTTCTGAGCACTGGCTGACCGGGGGCGGAAGCACACTCCCCGCCCCCCTGGTTCAGCGGCGAGAGAGGCAACAGACAAAGGAGACATATTATGTACGAGAAGCTTTTCAGCAAGGGGAAGATAAACGGCTGCGTGCTGCGCAACCGCGTCATCCTCTCCCCGATGGACGACACCCTGGGCACCGCCACCGGCGAGATCTCGCAGCGTGCCATCGAATACTACGCCGCCAAGGCCAAGGGCGGCACCGGACTCATCATCGTCGGCTACATAGCCGTCGTAGGCCCCGAGCTGGGCGGCATAGCCATGAGCGGCGAGACGCACCTCATCACGCTCAACGACCGCCACGCCATGAGCATCCTGGCCGAGCGCGTGCACGAGTACGGCGGCAAGGTGTTCTGCCAGCTCAACCACCCCGGCCGCAAGACCGCGCCGGAGTACAACGAGGGACACATGCCCGTGTCCGCCACGGCCATGCCCAGCAAGATGGTCGGCAAGACCGCTCCCTGCCACGAGCTGACCGTGGACGAGATTCACCGCATAGAGGACGGCTTCGCCCGCGGCGCCGAGCACGCCTTCAAGGCCGGCTGCGACGGCATCGAGATACACTGCGGCCACCACTACCTGATGAACCAGTTCCTCAACCCCGTGCGCAACGAGCGCACCGACGAGTACGGCGGGAGCATGGAAAACCGCTGCCGCATAGTGGTCGAGACCGTCGAGAAGATACGCGAGCTGGTTCCCGCGACCTTCCCTGTCACCGTGCGCCTGCCGCTCTTTGACGGCGAGGGCTACGAGGGCGAGAACACGCTCGACGACTACATAGAGATCGCAAAGCACCTCGAAGCCCACGGCGTGGACGCGTTCAACACCACCATCGGCTCGGCCGACCGCACCGGCTCGCCGGAGATGAAGGCCGGCTGGCGCAACGAGTACTACAAGAAGTTCAAGGCCGCGCTGCACGTGCCCATCTACGGCCCCAACGAGGTCAAGACCCCCGACGAGGCCGAGCAGTTCCTCGAGGAGGGCGTCTACGACTTCCAGATACTCGGCCGCGCGCACAGCGCCGACCCCGAGTGGTGCAACAAGGCCAGGAGCGGCCATGCCGAGGACATCCGCCCCTGCATCTCCTGCAACTACTGCCTCTACCGCGTCACGGCCGAGGACGCGCAGATCCGCTGCGCGGTCAACCCGCTGCTCGGCCGCGAGGTGGACAACCTCCAGCCCATGAAGCCGGGCGAGGGCACCGTCATAGTCATCGGCGCCGGCCCCGCCGGCATCCAGAGCGCCATGACGCTGACTGAGCGCGGCTACCACGTGGAGATGTACGACAAGCGCGACGAGCTGTGCGGCAGCCTCAACCTGGCCAACAAGGCGCCCAACAAGTTCCGCATGGACAACCTGGTGCACTGGTACCGCCGTCAGGTGGAGAAGAACCCGAACATAACCGTCCACCTGAACACCGAGATAACCCCCGAAAAGCTCGACGAGCTCGCCGCCATGAAGCCGCACGCCGTCGTCCTCGCCTGCGGCGGTCAGCCGATAGTCCCCGGCCGCATCCCCGGTATAGAGAAGGGCATAGCCAGCTTCGACGTGCTGCGCGGCGACGTGAAGCTCACAGGCAAGCGCGTCGCGGTCATCGGCGGCGGCATGACCGGCCTGGAGACCGCCGAGCGCCTGGCCGAGGACGGCAACGAGGTCATAGTCGTGGAGATGGCGCCTATCGTCGGCAACGGCATCTTCTACTACAACGTCGTCAAGACCCAGCAGTTCCTCACCGAGCGCGGCGCGACCATCAAGACCAACACCGCCCTGCGTGAGATCAAGGACGGCGCGATAGTCGTCGAGCCCTGGCACGGCAAGTTCGTCTCCGCCAGCCTGAAGGGTATGCGCAACATCAACGGCTACGTCGCCGCCGGCGAAGCCGAGCAGACCGGCCCCTACGAGATATCCGTGGACTGCACCGTGCTCAGCCTGGGCATCCGTCCGGACTCGAGTCTGCTCGAGGAGCTGGAATCCCGGTTCGAGAACGTCGTGGCCACCGGCGACTGCGTCAACCCAGGCCGCATAGGCGACGCCACCGGAGCCGCCTTCCTGGCAGTCAAGAATCTGTAAGCCCCTGGCGGGCATATTGGGAGCATTTCTCACCGGAATGCTCCCAATATATATTTTCCCCGGGCGTGTTATCCCCCGGAGCAGTCCGGCGGCGCCCGCCGGGCTGGGCGGGCATTGGCTCTTAAAAGGGGGCTATAATAGTGAATGGGTCTTGCCAAAACGCGGGATATAGTGTAGAATATCTAGGTTAAATCATTTTGCATACTTTTAGATACTGCCATAGGGAGGAAATTACATGATTTCTGCAGGCGATTTCAGGAACGGCGTCACCTTTGAGATGGACGGCCAGGTCATGCAGGTCGTCGAGTTCCAGCACGTCAAGCCCGGCAAGGGCGCCGCGTTCGTCCGCACCAAGATGAAGAACGTCATCACCGGCGCGGTCGTCGAGACCAGCTTCAACCCCACCGCCAAGTTCGAGGAGGCCACTATCGAGCGCAAGAGCATGGAGTACAGCTATGCCGACGGCAACCTCTACTACTTCATGGATCCCGAGAGCTACGAGCTGGTGCCCATCGACGAGAGCCTGCTCGGCGACAGCTTCAAGTTCGTCACCGAGAACATGACCTGCGTGGTCATGAGCTACAAGGGCAAGGTCTTCGCCGTCGAGCCGCCCAACTTCGTCGAGCTCACCGTCACCCAGACTGACCCCGGCTTTGCCGGCAACACCGCCACCAACGCCACCAAGCCCGCCACCGTCGAGACCGGCGCCACCGTCAAGGTCCCGCTGTTCATCAACGAGGGCGACAAGATCAAGATCGACACCCGCTCCGGTGAGTACCTCGAGCGCGCCAAGGGCTGAGTTTCAGGAGGGCACTATAGCATGAACACTTCCGAGAAGGTCGCTTACGTCAAGGGTCTGGCCGAGGGACTCGGCTATGACAACAAGAGCAAGGAGGGCAAGATCCTCACCGCCATACTCGACATACTCGAGGACGTCGCCCACGACATTGAAGACCTCGAGGAAAACTCCTGGAACCTCGGCGAGGCCATCGACCAGGTCAGCGACGACCTGGCGGACGTAGAGGAGCTCGTGTACGACTTCGACGATGACGACCTCGAGTTCGACGATGACGACGAGGACGAGGATGATGACGAGTGCTGCGGCTGCTGCTGCGGCGACGAGGAGGAGCCGGTGTTCTACGAGGTCACCTGCCCCGCCTGCAACAACACCATCACCATCGACGAGGACGTCCTCAACCTCGGCTCCATCGCCTGCCCCAACTGCGGCGAGGAGCTGGAGTTCGACGGCATAGAAGTCGACGAAGACGAGGACGAGAAAGAGGACGAATAATCCACCCTCAAAATAAAAAGGACACGCGCGGGCGTGTCCTTTTTATGTCTTTACGTAAATTTAACGCGATATATTGTAAATTATATTTGACATTGTTGCGAAGACGTGGTATGCTATGTCCAGATACTAAGATCTCCTGAGGGATTTCTTTTTGTGGCGACAAAAAGAAACCCCTCAGACTCCAAAGAGAAAAACGCTTTTTGGGTTGCGATGATTGGGACACGGGGAATAGTGGTCACCACACGGTTCGACATATATAAGTTTGCATCCCTAAGATTTATGCCAGATTAGGGTGCAACAAGTTTGCCCCTCTAACGACTGACCACGTAAGCGCTCCGGCGCAAAGCGCCGTCGCGCGAAAAAGACAGCAC
>OJQW01000219.1_pt1 | contig 30084 bp, 19 predicted proteins | sample 1599041 | NCBI WGS metagenome assembly OJQW01 (sample SAMN03922518, study PRJEB24848) | human gut metagenome | isolation source: stool sample | host: Homo sapiens | place: Germany | collected 2010-02
CGACGGATGCCATAAAGTCCCCTCCGAGGAGGGGATTTAGGGGAGGGTCGGATTTGCAAACGACGCCGGAGGCGGCGAATAAAGACGGTCAGATGCGATGAAACGGTCTATAATATCAAAAACTTACTGATCTTATGAACGTAACGGTAATCGGAGTCGCCGGGGGAACCGGCTCGGGAAAATCGACGCTCGTCAAGCGTTTGCAGGAAGCGTTCATCGGCGACGACGTGGTGACGCTCTGCCACGACTACTACTACAAGGCGCATCCCGAACTCACCTACGAGGAGCGTACGAAACTCAACTACGACCATCCGCAGGCCTTCGACACGGAGATGCTCGTGGAGCATATCAAGGCGCTGAAGAACAACGTGCCCATCGAACACCCGGTCTACTCGTTCGTCGACCACGACCGCACGTCGGAGAGCGTGAGCGTGAAACCTTCGAAGGTGATCATCGTCGACGGCATCCTGATCTTCGAGAACAAGGAGCTGCGCGACCTGATGGACATCAAGGTTTACGTCGACACCGACGCCGACATCCGGCTGGCGCGGCGTATCCTGCGCGACGTCTGCGAGCGCGGGCGCACGATGCAGTCGGTCATCACGCAGTACACCTCGACGGTGAAGCCGATGCACGAGGAGTTCGTCGAGCCGTCGAAGAAATACGCCGACGTGATCATTCCCGAAGGCGGCTTCAACTCGGTGGCCGTAGCGATGCTGATCCAGAACATCCGTTCGCTGATCCAGAGCAGCAAATAGGGAATCTAAATAGTAGCCTTAAAATGATGAAACCATGAAAAAACTTATTGTTCTTTTAATTTTCTCGCTTTCATTTGGTTGGTTTGTCTTTGCTCAAAACAACAACGATGAAACTGAAAAAGCATCACCAATGCAAAATGCGGAATTAATTCGTAAAGTTTGTTTTCTTGATATAGAAGGTGAAGTATATACCGATGTAGTAGTTGCAATCAAATCCATTAGCCCAGATGGCTTTTTAGCGACAAATACAGGGTTAAAGTAAAAGTAACAGACTCTAACGGCAAAACAGTATGGAATAAGACTATGAAGAACGCCTATCTATATGTTTTTTCAGATGGACAAATTCAGATTGGAAGGCCCAAATTCAGTCAACTTGTAATTTATTCAGGTAAGCGTGCCAACAAATATGAGAAAGGCATAATAAGAGAAAAAGAAGGCGTGTATAATTAGAATAACACTAATCAAATAATAACACAAGCCCCGGACTTCTCGAAAAGAGGTTCGGGGCTTTGGTATATTCGACTTCCAGTATCGCTTTATCAGATACCAGTTATCTTCTTGATTTCGTTGAGTTTGTTCAATGCCTCGATCGGGGTCAGCGAGTTGATGTCGAGGCCCTTGATCTGGTCGCGGATCTGCACCAGCACGGGATCGTCGAGCTGGAACATCGACAGCTGCATGTTCTGCGGCCCGGCGCTCTCGGCAGCCTCCTTCACGGCCTGCGCCGCGGATTTGCGGCCCCGCTCCTTGAGGCTGCGGCTCGGCACGATCTCGTTGTTGCCGTAGACCAGTTCGAGGTTGCGCAGAATCTCGTCCGCCCGCGAGACGATCGACACCGGCATGCCGGCCATGCGGGCCACGTGGATACCGAACGAATGCTCCGTGCCGCCACGCTCGAGCTTGCGCAGGAAGACGATCTGGTTGCCCATCTCCTTGACCGAGACGTGGTAGTTCTTCACCCGGGAGCACATCTGCTCCATCTCGTTCAGCTCGTGGTAATGCGTGGCAAAAAGCGTCTTGGCGCGGGCCGAGGGGTGGTTGTGAAGGTATTCGACCATCGCCCAGGCGATCGAAATGCCGTCGTAGGTCGACGTGCCGCGGCCGATTTCGTCGAGTAGCACGATGCTGCGGTCCGAAATGTTATTGAGGATGCTGGCCGATTCGAGCATCTCGACCATGAAGGTCGACTCGCCCTGCGAAATGTTGTCCGAAGCCCCGACGCGCGTGAAAATCTTGTCCACATAGCCGATATGGGCCGACTTCGCGGGTACGTACGAACCCATCTGGGCCATCAGGATGATCAGCGCGGTCTGGCGCAGCAGCGCCGACTTACCCGACATGTTGGGTCCGGTGATCATCATAATCTGCTGCTGCTTGTCGTCGAGCATCACGTCGTTGGGGATGTACTCCTCCCCCACGGGCATCAGCGTCTCGATCACCGGATGGCGGCCCTGACGGATGTCGATGCGCTTGCCGTCGTCCAGCACGGGACGCACGTAGCGGCGTTCGCAGGCGATGCGTGCGAAGGACTGGAGGCAGTCGATGCGCGCCACCGCGGCGGCGTCGCGCAGCATCGGCGCCAGCGAACCGCAGATATAGGCCATGATCCCGGCGTAGATGCGCTGCTCCAGGATGAGCATCTTCTCCTCGGCGCCGAGAATCTTCTCCTCGTACTCTTTCAGTTCGCCCGTAATGTAACGCTCGGCGTTGGCGAGGGTCTGCTTGCGTATCCACGTCTCGGGGACCTTGTCCTTGTGGGCGTTGCGGACCTCGATATAGTAGCCGAAAACGTTGTTGTAGCTGATCTTGAGCGACGGGATGCCCGTGGCCTCGCTCTCGCGCTGCTGGATGCGCGCGAGGTAGTCCTTGCCGTGGAGCGCGATGCGGCGCAGGTCGTCCAGTTCGGGATCGACGCCGTCGGCGATCACGCCGCCCTTCTGTATCTGGTTGTTCTGCGGGTCGGGGTAGATTTCGCGGGCGATACGCTCGCGGACCTCCGCCAGAGGGTCGATCTGCTCTGCCAGCGCATGCAGACGGTCGTCGTCGGTGGACTCCAGCGCAGCCTTGAGCGTCTCGATGGCTCCGAGCGAGTTCTTGAGCTGCACCAGTTCGCGGGGCGTGACCCTCTGGGCGGCGATACGCCCCGCGATACGCTCCAGATCGCCCACCAGCGACACCTGCTCGCGGATGACATCCGCCAGATCGGCGTCTTTGATCAGCCGTTCCACCACATCGAGGCGCTCGTTGATCTTCGCGGGGTCCTTGATCGGCATGGCGATCCAGCGTTTCAGCAGGCGGCCGCCCATCGGCGTCAGCGTGCGGTCGATCACGTCGGCGAAACTGCACTTCTCGCGCGCGCCGTTCGACGAAAAGAGTTCGAGGTTGCGGATCGTGAACTTGTCGACCCACACGTAGTCGTCCTGGTCGATACGCGCAATGGAGGCGATATGGCCCGTTTCGCGGTGCTCGGTGAATTCGAGGTAGTAGAGAATGGCCCCGGCGGCCGAAATGCCGCTGGTGAAGTGGTCCACGCCGAAGCCCTTGAGGGATTTGGTCCCGAACTGCTTGCAGAGTTTCTCGCGGTTGACGTCCTCCGAAAAGACCCACTCGTCGAGACGGTAGGTGTAGAGTTTCGACCCGAACGAACCGGAAAAACGGTCCTCGTAGCCGCGCTGGTAGACGACCTCCTTGGGCTGGAGGTTCGAAATCAGCTTGTCGACATAGCTGTCCGCTCCCTCGGCCACATAGAACTCGCCCGTGGAGATGTCCAGAAAAGCCGCGCCCGTCGTCTGCCGGCCGAAATAGACCGACGCGATGAAGTTGTTCTCCTTGTTGGCCAGGATGTTGTCGCCCAGCACGATGCCCGGAGTCACCAGTTCGATCACGCCGCGCTTGACGAGTCCCTTCACCAGCTTGGGGTCCTCCAGCTGCTCGCAGATGGCCACACGCTCGCCCGCCCGCACCAGCTTCGGCAGGTAGGTGTCGATGGCATGGTAGGGAAATCCCGCCAGTTCGACGTACGTCGCCGATCCGTTGGCGCGGCGCGTGAGCGTGATGCCCAGAATGCCGCTGGCCTTGATCGCGTCGTCGCCGAAGGTCTCGTAGAAATCGCCCACGCGGAACAGCAGAATGGCGTCGGAATGTACTGCCTTGATGGAGTAATATTGCTTCATCAGGGGCGTCTCGACATATTTTTTGTCGATTTTCTTTTCGGAAGTCAAAATAGAATATTGTATAATTTATACAACAAAGATAGGCCTTTTTTGAATGCCGTGCAAAGCCGACATCCAATTTTTTTCGTCTGTCCGGCCGGTTCTTTCCGCCCAAGCGTCAGAGAATCCCGTTCTCGGAGAACACTTTGCGGTAAAACTCCGCCTTCCACTCCACGGGACGCGGGAAGGCCCGCGACGAGGAGGGCATGCGCCACAGCGTCAGGTCGCGCCCCGCAAAGGGCATCGGCACGCACTCCCCCACGGCCGGTTCGCCGCAGCCCGTGATGGCGCGCAGCGTGTCGGTGGCCTTCTGTCCCGTCGTGACGACGGCCCGGCAGGCGGGAATGCGGGCCAGCAGGGTTTCGAGATCTACTTCGCGCACCACTTGAAGTGACGCGTCCGACGCATTGTCCTTCAGCCGGATGACCTCCACGGCCGTATCGTAGAGCGCAATCCCCCGCTCACGGCAGAAAGCCTCGATTCGCTCCCGGTCGAACCGCCGTCCGCCCGGTTCCAGGAAGTGCATCTTGTCGCCCGTAGCAAGGTAGCCCACGATCCGCCACATGTCGTTTTGCAGGTTGGGATAGAAGAACTCCATCGACCAGCGGATGCGCTTGGGAGGGAAGCTGCCCAGCATCAGCAGGCGGGCATTTTCGGGCAGGAAGGGTTCGAGGGGATGCTGTTCGCTATTCATAGAATTGGTCGTCGAAATTTACAAGATATAATTTATCGGTGGCGCGCGTCAGCGCCGTGTAGAGCCAGCGGAGCATGTCGCGCGTCATCGGTTCGTCGCCGAACAGGCAGCGGTCGATGAAGACCGCCCGCCATTGGCCGCCCTGCGCCTTGTGGCACGTGACGGCGTAGGAGAACTTCACCTGAACGGCGTTGAAATGCGGATTCTCACGGATTTCCTTGAAGCGCTTGAGCTTGCTCTTGATGTCGAGGTAGTCCTTCTCGACCTCGTAGAAAAGGCGCGTGGACTCTTCGCGCGTGAGCGACGGGGATTCCGAAGCAATCGTGTCCAGAAGTATCTTGCATTCGATCTCCGTACCGTCGTAGTCGGGAAATTCGAGCACGGCGTTGGCGAAGCGGAAGCCATAGAAATCCTCGAAGCGGCGCAGGCGCTTCAGCCGCGCGATGTCGCCGTTGGCGATAAAGTTCATCGGACAATCCTCCGTATGTTCGGGAAAATAGTAGTTGTTCTTGACGACCATCAGCATATCGCCGCTCTCGATCTCCTCCTCGGCGCAGAGCACGTTGCGCCGGATACCCTCGTTGTAGCGGTTGGCGCGCTTGTTCGACCGCGTGACGACGATCGTTTCGTCGCGGCCGTAAAGGGCGTAGCAGTCCTGCAATTTTTCGAGGAACTCGCCGCCCTCGATCCGCTCGACATCCGGGAAGCCGAGCCGGAAGCGGGGAATCTCGTAAAGGCCGTTTTCGAGCATGCAGCGTACCACCGTGGCGTTGAACAGGATGCCCGACTGCGCCTCCTGCCGCACCACTTCGTCCATCGTGCCGTAAATGATGTCGCCGTAGGCGTCCATCGACGCGGGATCGAGCGCCGGGCTGAAATCGGCCCCCACGGGCGGCAGCTGGGCGCTGTCGCCGACCAGCACCAGCCGGCACCCGCGGCCGCTGCGGACATACTCCACCAGGTCCGAAAGCAGCGATCCGCTGCCGAAAACCGCCCCGCTGCCCGACGCATCGGAGAGCATCGAAGCCTCGTCAACGATGAACACCGCTCCGCACTCCCGGTTGAAATCGAGTGAGAATTTCGATTCGTAATCGGCGTTCGTGCGCTGGCGGTAGATGCGTTTGTGGATGGTAAAAGCCTTTTCCTGAGCGTATTGGGCCAGCACTTTGGCGGCCCGCCCCGTGGGCGCCAGCAGCACGGGTTTGATTCCCAAATCTTTAAGCGCCCCGACCAAAGCCCCGATGAGCGTCGTTTTTCCGGTGCCCGCATAACCGTTCAGCACGAAAATCCTCGAAAAATCGTCGTCTGCAAGATATTCGGACAACTTTTCTATGATTTTTTTTTGCCCGGGAGTTGTTTCGAAACAAATTTTAGCGTAAATTTGGGTCGCGATACGTGTGCTGAGCATGCGTCGGTTTTTAATTTAGTGCAAAATTAATAACAAATATCTATTAAAATGAAAAAACTCGTTCAAATCATTCTTGCCGTAGCTATCGTGGGCCTGATCTACGTTATCTACGTCCAGATCTCCACCCCGATTCGTTTCGATCAGGAAATGAAGACGAAGAAGGCACAGGTTATCGACCGCATCAAGGACATCCGTACCGCACCTGTCTCTTATACACATCTGACGCTGCCGACGAAGAAGGCACAGGTTATCGACCGCATCAAGGACATCCGTACCGCACAGCGCGCATTCAAGTCGAAATACCAGCACTTCACCGGCAGCTTCGACTCGCTGACCGCTTTCGTACTCACCGACACGCTCGAAATGGAGCGCAAGATCGTGGACGAAGACGACTCGGTGGCAATGGCCATGCTGAAGAAATCGGGCAAGAAGAACATCGAGAAGTTCAAGGTAGCCGTGATCGACACCATTTTCGCTCCCAAGAAGGTGAGCCGCGAGGATGTCGAGAATTTCCGCTACATCCCCGGAACCGACAAGAAGGCGGAGTTCATCATGGAAGCCGGCGTCATCACGACCGAGTCCAAGGTCGTAGTCCCGGTCGTGGAGTGCCGCGCCCCCTACAAGATGTTCCTCGACACGGTCACCTATCGTCAGGAGGTCATCAACCTGATCGACGACGAGGAGAACAACTTCAACCGCTATGCCGGTGTCAAGTTCGGCTCAATGGATTCCGGAAACAATGAGGCCGGTAACTGGGAGTAACACGCCGCGGGCAGGCTATACGGTGTCCATTCAGCGCTCGTTGGATGGACACTCTTTTTCGGTCCCTGCGCTGTCGGACATCCCTGCGGACCACACGGCCGTGCAGGTCGAACTGCTGCTTCCCCGCACGATGCTCGTCCCCGCAGAGTTGTTCGACGAAAAACACGCCGCCGAGCTGCTCGCGGCGAACGGAATGCCCCCGGCAGCGGACGAATGCGCCGTATGCTGCGGCCGGGAAGAGGAATATGCGGCCGTCGCGGCGATTAACCGCGAAATCCTGCGGCAGATCGAGGAAAAACTCGGCGACCGGGCCCGGTTCACCACCCCGCTGCTCCATACGCCGCACGATGCGACCAAAACCGTATGGATGTGCCGCCGCGCGGAACTGTTATATATAAAGGTATACGATGACGGGGCCCTGCAACTGGCCGAGGTGATTCCCGCAGGGTCGGATGCCGACCTCGCCTACTTCTTCGAGCGGCTGAACGGCTGTTTCCCGCTTGCGGGATTCGAACTGCGCATCGCGGGCGACTCCCCCAAGGCGGCCCGAAGACTGCTGGGAAAACGTTTCAAACAAGCGACATGCGAATAGTAAGCGGAAAATACAAGGGCCGGGCGATCAATCCGCCCCGAAACCTGCGGGCGCGGCCGACGACCGATTTCGCCAAGGAGAACCTCTTCAACGTATTGGGCAACCTGGTGGATTTCGAGGAGTGCGACGTGCTCGACCTTTTCGCCGGCACCGGGTCGATCAGCTACGAATTCGCATCGCGCGGGGCGCGGAGCGTCACTTCGGTGGAGATCAACGCCGTCCACTACAATTTCATCCGGCAAACCGCCGCACAGTTGGGAATCGGGAATTTCTACCCGGTGAAAGCCAATGTGTTCCTCTACCTGAAAAGCTGTCCGAAGCAGTTCGACATCATTTTTTCGGACGCCCCCTATGATCTGGAAGGCAGCGAACAGGTCGTGAAACTGGTCCTCGAAGGCGATCTGCTGCGTCCGGGCGGCATCCTCATTTTCGAGCACTCGAAAAAAATGGATTTTTCGGCTTATCCCGAGTTCTGGCAATTAAGGAGTTACGGAAGCGTGCAATTTTCTTTCTTCAAAAAGCCGTAAAAGCATTTGCCGATTCAAAAAATTCCATTATCTTTGCACTCGCAATAACCGGAATGGTGCGTTAGTTCAGCTGGTTAGAATACGTGCCTGTCACGCACGGGGTCAGGGGTTCGAGTCCCCTACGCACCGCAAGGAAGATTGAAAATCAATCTTTTATAAAATCGACACCCAATTTTACATCCGAAAATGTGAAATTGGGTGTTGGCTTTGTATTTTTCATATCTGAATACATACACAAAGCAAAGATCGCAAATTTATATGTAGTTTGCGTTCGTCAGATCGGATGTTTGCTGTCGGCTTCCTTCAATATTTCATTTCACAATGAACACCTTGTCATGGGTCCGGGTAAGCCCTAATATATAATATTGATATCATTATCGAGAAGATAGGATTTTATTCATCCTTATCCATCCGTGGCCAGAGTCTTTTGTAATAATATCGTCCGGTCTGCATACGATGAACAATATCGATTGCAGGTATTACACCTCCCACCTCAAGATATTTTTCATTCTTAAATAGTGGGCTATGGACATGAAGGTCATAACCATCGTATGAAAAGGCTTCATTTTCAACATACGAAAAGTCAGCATCTCCAATACGCCAAATACGCCATCTTTTTTGCGGCGAAATATGTAAACGGATTGGGATATTAGTCATATCATCACTACACCAATTCATAAACCAGACATCAATAACCGGTTCTTCAAAGGGAACTTTACCTACTTTTGTCCATTTCTCCAAGCGAATACCCCAACTCAGTACCGTATGCGCATAGAATTCAACCTCCCCCTGCACCACATCGGTCAGTTTGGGTTCTTGATCAGTCGGATAAGTGCGTTCGAAAACTCTTATAACGCTGCTGTTCAATTGTAACATATCATTGGCAATGTATTGGAAATATTTCTTTTCCTGCGGGCTGATCTGCACACAGAACACATTACCGATCTTAGTGACAATACGTTTCGGTTTTTCCATAAAACAACTAATTTTAGCATTCTCTAAAGGGAGCAACACTTTCGGCGTCCCATACCTGGTACAAAATTAACCTGATCCCGATTTGACGGAGCAATCGAGTGAACTTTATTCAATTTCAATTCCGGCCGCATAAGGCTTTTTGCTGTACAGACAGGCCTTCGGCAGCTGCGGATTGCGGGGCGTGACATAAAAGCGGTCGCCGTCGATGGCCAGCCCGGCCGTAATCCGGTTGGACGGGTTCACAGCACAAGTCAGGCGGAACTGCGGCGGCATGATCTCCATCGACCATCTCTTATCGAAACGATGCCGGTAGACCAGCATCGGGAATACGGGCCACGGCGAGGTCGTGTTGATCAGTCCGATCATCCCGATGCCGAACGACGAAGCCTCGGTCATGGCCGAAACTCCTCCGGACAACTCTTGCGCACAGAGGGCGGGCGGACCGGCGCATATCAAGACAAGGCATAAGGCCCCTATACTCCGTTTCATCATACGCATTCGATTATTCCGACCATAAAGATAGTGCAAAAATCAGATAAACGTGATTGGATATAAAGAATCATCCAACATAACAAAGAAAACGACCTCTTTTCAGCGGATCGGCACACATTAGCTTCGCGCCCTCAAAAAAGAGATTTATGCAGAGCTTGTTCGCATCATATGGAATCGGCATTAGTTTTGGCATCCCCGCCGGATGTGCAGACGGTCAACAACGCGTTCCACGGCAGCAGCATATCGGGGCGGCGAAAGGAAAATCGGCTTCTCTTCGCCGCGGGCATAGTCGCGCAGGCACTCCACGAACAGACGCCGATAGCGAGCCCCATCGAAAAGTCGTCGAACACCAGCAGGCCGGGGTTCCGGACCAGGGTAAGCGCCCCGGATGTCGATGGTCGTGATCTCGCCCGTGCTGTCCCTACCCAAAAGTTCGAGGCCCCGTGCGGGCGGGACCTCGAAACTCGGGTTTTCATAAATCAGCCGTTCGCCGTAACGGTGGATCAGCTTCCGGCATTCGATGACAGGATCGGGCCTGATCAGCGGAAGAGTTTTCTCAACGCCGACTGCCCGCTTTCGGGAATCGACTCGTATTCCTTGCCGTTACCCTTGTAGATCAACTGTTTGACCGAGCCGCCGGCCCGATGGCCTTCGAAGAGTTTTTCGGCCGAGGTGTTGTCCGACACGTCGTAGACAAACACCGAGGCTTTCATCTCGCCCGCCTCGCCGAGATTATCCGCGGCGATATAGACCGTGTTGGCATCGAAGGGGTTGAAAACGATCTGCTTCACGTCGAAATCGCCGCCCAGCGAGATATAGGGCGAAGCATCGAAATTGCCGCCGTCGTAGTTGAGCCGGTAGATGTCGCCCCCGCGCGAGTAATAGAGCATCGGTTTGACGGGGTTGACACCCGTGGCCGAGGTCGGCAGGATATGCCCCGTGGCATCTATCTCGCTGAGTTTCTCCTCGGTATCGGCAATACCGACCGATGTCGCAAAACGAAACACCTTCACGCTGCTGCCGTTCGAGCCCACCAGCATCACATGTCCCGGATCGTAACGCTGATTGTAATACATGCCGTCGCAGGCCATCAGGTTCATCGGTTCTACATCGCAGACCGTGCTGCCCTCCTCCACTTCGAGACCGAACACGGCCGATACATAGAGCAGCTTTTTGGTGCTGTTGTTGAAATAGACGCGCACGCGGTCGTCGTATTCGGTTATCAGCGAGCAGGTATGATCGGCGATCTGCGCCCCGTCGGGCAGTTTTTCGTCCTCTTCGGGCAGTACGAACGTTTTCTCTCCGGTCATGATGTAATCGCGCCCTCCGCCGACGAAGTAGAGCGCTCCCTGCCACAAGACCTCCTGCACGCCCAGCGGACAAAGAATGCGGTTGGGATGGAATTCGCCCGCTCCGTCGTAAACGATCGTATTCTTGACCTCCAGCGTGTTCGAATCGAGCGTGTAGACCGTGGTCGGATCGCCCGTGCCGATCACCACTTCGTAATCTTCGTCGGTCAGCGACGCCGCATTCGGCGAGGTGATGCCTTCGCCCTTCCAGCAGAGCGCCAGCGGAGTCTTTCCCAGCGAGAGCGTGGGATTATTATCCTTGAACGCCGAGGGGCTGACCGGGGTCTCCATCACGTCGAGACGCTTGAACGAGAGCATCGAACCCTCGGAAGTCTCGCTCAGCAGCAACAGTCCCCGGTCGTAGGGCGAGGAGACGCGGAGCGTGAATTCGACGATCTTGGCGCCCGTCGAACTGGAGGCTTTGAAATAGCCCTTGAAATCGCCCAGCTCGCTGCACTTGTACGAAAGAGCCTTTTCGGTTCCGACAACTTTGTAATCAATGTTCCACTCGTAGGTCACGCCCTGTTCGTTGTCGTTCGAAAGCGACACGTCGGGCGTTATTTCGAGGTATTCGTGCTGGCCCTTGGCATAGCTCGGCTCGATGCCCGCCACGGATTCGACATCGGGCGGAACGACTTTTTCTTCGGGATCGTCGCTGCAAGATACGGAGACAAAGCCCGCAAAGGCTGCGATCAGAAACAGGAGAGAGATTTTTTTCATGGTGCAAATTATTTGAGTTAGACATTCGGTTCGATATGATCAGACGGGCCATGCGACATCGGGAAAGAGGACCCCGTATTCGGGATTCTCGTCGAAATACGCCTTCACCTGCCTGAAAACGCGCAGGATGCCGTATCGGTTCTCCGCAATGTCCTTGTCGGTGATCGGCCGGCCGTAGAGTTCTATGAATTTCTGGTATTTGCGGACATTGTACTCTCCGAGCCACTTGGAGAGTTCATTCCACCAGCCGGGACAGTCGAGCCGGTTGGTGAAGCAGACCTTGACGGCCCGGTTTTCAGCCACGCCCAACCGGAAATCCCCGGTCTCGGCCAGTTGCAGCCGCACGGCATAGACCGTTTCGTCGTCGAGATTCAGGCGGTGGACATGCACCGGAACGCCTGCCGAAGAGGCGTTCGCCGGCAGCGTATACAACTCCCGGAGGGCGTCGTAATGATCGCCCTGGCGGGCCGTCGTATGCTCCGCATCGAGCGCGATGCGGTACTCCCGGTCGTATTCACACGGAGAGCCGACGATCTCGACCCCGACGATCAAGGTGGTGTCGGTCACCGAAAAGGGCTCCGCACCGAAAGAGAAGTAGAGCGAATCGGCGGTAAAATTGATCCTGTCGTCGCCCGAATAGGGAAAACTCTCCTTGTAGCCGCAGGCCGCCGCAAGCAGCGCCGCGGCAGCGAAAAAGAGTCGGATCGTGCGGGTTGTCTTCATCGTCGTCAGTTTATGCCTTCCGAATTTTCGCTTTCCGGCAGCGGCAGCACATAGGTCTCGTCGCTGGCCGCGTGACGCTTGCCGTTCACGCCCTCCATCGCCAGCCAGAAGCGCTTGTTGGTGAAAAAGATCTGCCCCTCGCCCCAATACTCCTTGGTGATCTCGTTGATCAGTTCGTCGCGGAACTTCCCGGGGGTGTCGATATCCCCGGCTTCGAGCGGCAGCAGGCCGCGGGCCGTGACGACCCGGTTCAGGTAGTCCAGCGCCGCCGCAGGATCGCGGTCGTAGACCGATTCGGCGAGGATGTAAAAGAGTTCCGGCAGACGCACGAGATTGATGCCCGGCGTGCGGCCGCTCGGCACGGTCTGCTCTTCGTCGTAGTTCTTGTCGTAGAGTTTGGTCAGCGTGACGACCGAATGCTCCCACTTGGTGCGGGTGAAATAGGCTTGGTAACGGTAGTCGTTGTTGACCGAGGTGAACGAGGAGACCCGGAAAATCGTCTGGTAGTTGTCGCGCACCATGTTGAAGGTCTCGGTCAGCCGGGTCGGATAGAGGCGGCTGCGGATGTCGAGGTACATTTTGGGGGCGTGCAGGCCCCAGATGCACTCCGTCCGGGCGGTGTAGCCCATGAAGAGGTTTTTCACCTGCTCCTCGCGGATGAAGGAGAAGCCGCCTTTCAGCGCTTCGAGGGCATAGCGTTCGGCCGTCTCGCGGTCGCCGCCCCAGTTCGAAACGCGGGCCAGTAGGGCCGCAGCGGCATACTGCGTCACGTAGAGCTCTTCGGGCGTGCGCCCTGCGACGGGCTCGGCCTGCCGCAGCAGCTCGTGGGCCTCGGTCAGGTCGCCGACTATGTGTGCATAGACCTCGCGCACGGTTCCCCGCCGAACGGGATCGATCGAAAAGTGCTCGACATAGGGAATCGCCTCTTCATCGCCGCGCCCGATGTTCGGAGCGAAGAGCCGCAGCAGGTCGAAATGCACGAAGGCCCGGATGGCCAGCGCCTCGCCGCGGATGCGGGGCAGAATCGCGTAGTCCCGCCCTGCGGCATTGTCGAGCACGCTGTTCACCGAGGCGATGACGTTGTAGCCCCGCGACCAGACGGCATCGACTTTCGCACGCACGTCCTCGTCGCGGTATTTGAGGTCGTACGTGCGGTTGAGTACCGTTTCGCTGGCCTCGTAGTCGTTGTAGTAAAGCTGTGCGATCTCATCGACGAAGCCGAACGAGAGCTGTTCGCCGTAGAGATCGCCGTCGGCCAGCGAGGCGTAGACGCCGTTCATGGCGTCGATGAATCCCTGCTCGTTCTCGAACATTTTGTCCTTATTCACGATGCCCGGGGTGTCGATGTCGAGAAAATCGCACGACACGAGGCCCGAGGAGAGGAGAAGCGCGGAAAGGAGTACGGTGCGTTTTTTCATCGGTCAGAGGTTTACGGTCAGCGACGCCTGGAAGACGCGCGCAAAGGGATAGTCCAGACCGCGTTCGCGGCGGATGGTCGAGATATTGAACAAATCGCCCGTCGAGGCCGCCACGCGGATGCGCCGCAGGTGAAGGCGGCGGCAGAAGCTGTCCGGCAGCGAATAGGAGAGTTTGAGCGACGAACCTTCAAGGGCATACTCCGCAGCGACGAACCGGTCGGTCGGAGGCGTGGTCTCCCGGCTGGCGATGTTCTTGTAGAGCGCCCGGTCGCCGGGAGCCTTCCAGCGGTCGTAGAACACCCGGCGGTCGGCGTTGGCCGTGGGGTCCGTTCCCTCGACTTTCGTGGCGAGGGTCTGGTTGTAAACCGTGGCCCCGAGGCGGTAGGCGAACGTCGCCGAGAAGTCGAACGCCCGCCAGCCGAACGAAAATCCGAACGAGCCCTGCACTTTGGGCGTCGTATCGCCCACGACCTGCTTTTCGCGGTAGTCGTACTCGTAGGTCAGCTGACCGTCCCTGCGGATGAAAACCTCGCGCCCGTTCGCCGGATTGATTCCCGCCGAACGCATCACCTTGAGCGCCGTCATCGACTCGCCCTCCTCGTAAAAAGCCGCCGGAAGCGACGAAACGGCACTCTCCTCGTTCTCCCTGTTCTTGTTTTTCAGGTAGTCGCTGATCTCCACGATCCGGTTCCGGTTGTGGCTCATGTTGAGATAGAGATTCAGGTTCGAACGGCTGCGCCGAAGCACATTGCCGCGCAGCGACAGTTCCACGCCGCTGTTGCGGATCTTGCCCAGGTTCTCCTTGGCGTTCGAGAAACCGATGTGGTCGGGCTTGGCGATGGTCATCACCAGATCGTTGGTCGTATCGTAATAGATGTCTGCGCTGCCGTTCACACGGTCGTTCCAGAACCCGAAATCGACGCCGAAATTCCGTTTGAGACTGCGCTCCCACTTCAGGCGGGGATTGACCATCGACACCGGCACGGCACCGATGCTGCCGTTATAGAGCAGATCCGAACTGTACTGGTAGGCCAGCTGCGCCTGATAGGGGCTGAATCCGGCATTGCCGACATAGCCGATGCTGGCGCGCAGTTTGAGCAGGGAGACCGCGGTACCCCGCATGAAACGCTCCTTGTGGAGGTTCCAGCCGAGGCCCAGCGCACCGAACGGGGCGTATTTGTTGTCGTCGCCGAATTTCGAAGAACCTTCGTAACGGAACGAGAGATCGACGAAATAGCGGTTGCCCCAGATGTAGTTGGCATTGACGTAGCAGCCCAGCATGCGCGAACGGTCCTCGCTGCCGCCGGGATGGCTGCTCTCGGCGAATCCCGTGGCCATAGAGGGGTGTTCGAGCTTGTCCGAGAGCACACCCAGCGCACTGAACGAATGACTTTCGGACTGCGCAGACTCGACGTTGACGCCCGCCGTGAGACTCAGCAGGTTCGCGTTGTCGCGGCCCCAGCCCTTATTGAAGACCACGAAGGCATTGCCCGAAAGCGTGACGGCCGTGCCGTTCGACACGTCGAAGCTGCCCCGCTTGGCCGCATCCTTGTCGTAGAAGCGTTTCGAAAGCGGAGAGTAGAAGGTTTCGCCCTCGCTTTTGGTCTGCGTGTAGGAGAAGGAGGCTTCGACGCGCAGCGAGGAGAGGATCGTCCAGCGGATGCGGAACGTGTCGATGAAACTGCCCGAACGGCTTCTGATGTAACTGCTCAGGTTCTTTTCGTAAAGCGGATTGGCGGCGTAGAACGCCAGGTCGTTATTCAGCGATCCGTCGGCATTGTAGGGGCTGTCGTAAGGGTTGAGCCGAACATAGTCCGAGAAACTCCCGTAAGGCACGTCGTCCGAGGCGTTGCGGCTCAGCGAAGCGATGTTCTGGAAAAAGAGCCTGTTCATGTCGCCGTAGGTAAGGTTGATGCGCAGCGACGCCACCTCTTTGTCCGACTTCTCCATGACACCCGTCGTGGAGTTGCAGCTGCCCGAAACGTTGTAGCGGAAATCCTGGCTGCCGCCCGAAAGCATCAGGTTGTGGATGTGGTTGAATCCCGTGCGCAGGGCCATCCGCTTCCAGTCGGTGTTGACTCCGGCATTGGCCCGTGCGAGCCGCTCGTAATACTGTTTCTGCCGCTCGACATCGCTGCTGCTGCTCCCCGAGAAATCGCCGTAGACACCCGCCTGCCGTTCGTATTCGAGCTTCTCGTGCGCATCGAGCAGGCGGTAGTCCGACAAGTCGGGAACGCTGACCTGGAAGTTCCCGGTGTAGCTGACTTGCAGCCGCCCGGCCTGCGTCGGGCGCGTGGTGATGACCACCACCCCGTTGGCGGCTTTCGAACCGTAGAACGAAGTCGCCGCGGCATCTTTCAGCACCGAGATCGACTCGATGTCGTCCGAAGGCATATCGAAAACATAGGAGATGTCCACCTCCGTCCCGTCGAGGATGAAAAGCGGGACATTGGTCCGGTCGCCCTCGATGAAACTGCTGCGGCCGCGCAGCACCATATCGGGGACCTTGTTGGGGTCGGAGCCGTTGGCGATGTCGTCGAAGATTTCGAACCCCGGCGTGCGCAGTTGAATGATGTTCAGCACGTTGGTGTGCACCATAGCTTCGATCTCCTCCCGGCGTATGACGTGCGTGGCGCCCGTGTAGCTCTCCTTTTTCTTGTCCACATAGCCGGTGACCACGACATCGGCGACGTTCTCGGAACTCTCCGTCAGGCGAACGTCGTAGAAACTCTTTCCGGCGACGATCTTCACCACCCGCTCGCGGTAGCCCAGCATGCGGACACGGAACTCCGAAGCCCCGGCCGGACAGTCGAAGACAAAGCGGCCCGCGGCGTCGGCCACCGTGCCGTGCGGCTTGCGCCCGGCGTCGTAGGCGACGATGTTGGCTCCGACCACGGGCCGCCCCTGCTCGTCGGTCACCGAACCGCCGAGCCGCACCGCGGCAGCGCGCTGCTGTCCCGCGACACGGCCCGTAACCGTCAGCATGCACAACAGAATGCAAACACCTTTATAGATATGCGTCATATCGGAATCACACGAAAGGATAACGGCGCAAAAATAGAACAAGAAACCGCGCACTCCTATCGGTATGATTCGGTATTTCGCAAATGCAATATACCGACAAATGGGGAGTGTGCGAAAAGGCGGAAGAGCTTAATTTTGAGGCTTCAAAATCAAACGCTATGCACTGGTCAAAAACGGCTCTCTGCGCGGCGGCGCTGCTTTCCGCCTGCACCTCGGAGCACCTCCGGGAGACATCCGACGGCGTGGAGCCGTCCGTTCCGCAATTCGAAACGACCGCCGTATGCGGCGGCCGCATACGCCTCAAATTCCGGGAGGGCGAGGAGCCCCCAGCCGTCGCCGAAACCCGCAGCGGCATCCGCACCGGACTTGCGAAATTCGACCGGGCTGCCGCCGGCCTCGGCGTCACTCGCATGCAGCGCGTATTCCCGCCTGCGGGACGCTTCGAGGAGCGCACGCGCCGCGAAGGGCTTCACCGCTGGTACGATGTCTGGTTCGACTCGGTGACGCCTGTGACACGGGCGGCCGGCGACTTTTCGCAGCTGCCGGGCGTCGAACGGGTGGAACCGGTCTATACGACCCGCCCGATCGGTTTCTCCGGCACGGCCGTTCCGGCGGCTCCCCCGGCCTCCCGCGCGGCAGCCGCTCCGTTCGACGATCCCGGACTGGCCCTGCAATGGCACTACGACAACGACGGCACCCTGACCGACGCCGTGGCCGGAGCGGACATCAATCTGTTCCGGGCCTGGGAGGTGACCTCCGGAGCCCCGGAGGTGGTCGTAGCGGTGGTGGACGGGGGCATCGATTTCCGGCACGAAGACCTGTCGGGCAATGTCGGCAACCGGGCCGAACTCTACGGACAGGAGGGTGTGGACGACGACGGCAACGGCTATGTGGACGACATCTACGGCTGGAACTTCATCTATTCATCGGCCTACCCTTACGGTTCGAACAAGATCACCCCGGTGGAGCACGGCACGCACGTCGCCGGAACGATCGGCGCGGAGAACAACAACGGCAAGGGGGTCTGCGGCGTGGCCGGAGGCCGCGGAGGCCATACGGGCGTGCGCCTCATCAGCTGCCAGATGTTCACCGAGAACAAGAGCGACAACGGCGACGAAGTAGCCGCACTCAAATACGGCGCCGATGCGGGTGCGGTCATCAGTCAGAACAGCTGGGGCTACACCAACGTCTATTCGATGCCCGAGGTCACCAAGGAGGCCATCGAATACTTCATCAAATACGCCGGCACGGACGAGAACGGCGAACAGGTCGGCCCGATGAAGGGAGGCATCGTGATCTTCGCCGCCGGCAACGAGGAAAGGGACTACATGAGCTATCCGGCCTGCTATGAAAAGGTCGTCGCCGTGTCCGCCCTCGCTCCCGACTACAAAAAGAGCTGGTATTCGAACTTCTCGTCATGGATCGACGTGGCCGCCCCCGGCGGGACCTACCGGACAAACGGCCGCTATTCGGACGAATGCGCCGTTTACAGCACGCTCCCCGGCGACAAGTACGGCTACATGCAGGGGACCTCGATGGCCTGCCCCCATGTCTCGGGCATCGCCGCGCTGGCCGTGGCGAAATACGGCGGTCCGGGCTTCACCCCCGACAAGCTGCGCACCTACCTCGAACGCGGCGTGCACGAGGTAGACAGCTACAACCCCGAATACAAGGGACGTCTGGGCGCAGGACTGATCGACGCCTACCTCGCCGTGTCGATGGACCGGGGTATCGCCCCCGATCCGGTCACCGACCTGCGGCACAGCGATACGGCGGGCGAAGTCGAACTGACGTGGACCGTTCCCGAGGACGGGGACGACGGACGCGCAGACTCGTTCATCCTGATGTGGCGGGTCGGGACGCTCGAAAACCCCGATCCCGACAACCTGCCCGAGGGTACCTTCACGGCCACCGTTCCGGTACGCGACAAACAGGCCGGGGAGACGATCTCCTACATACTGACCAACATTGCCGAGCAAACCCGCTATGTCGTGGCCGTCATCGCCGTCGATCCCTGGGGCAACCGCTCTTCGACGAGCGCCATTTCGTTCGGGACCCCGGCGAACACCCCGCCGACGCTCGTCCGGGAAGGCGATACGGCGGTAAGCATCCCTTACAACGAGACCCGCACGGTCGCGTTCCTCGTCTCCGACCCCGACAGCCACGGATTCACCTATGAATTGCAGGACCCTTCGGGTGCCGTCATGCCCCGCAAGGACGACGAACGTCTCTATCTCGACATCCGCAACTACAAGCGCGTGCCGGGCAGCTACACGGCCCGGATCACCGTCTCCGACAGCTTCGGGGCCTCCGACGCGGCCTCATTCGATTTCACGCTCCAGCCCAACCTGCCGCCCGTTCCGAACAACGCCCTCGCGCCCGTATACCTCGGTTCGATGCAGGAGACCGCGGAGTTCACGCCCGCCGCAGGTTTCGACGACGAAATCCCGGAGACGGTGACCTATGCACTCGAATACGACACCGACGCACTCTACCTGCAAGCCACCGCGGGCGGCGGATACCGGATCATGCCCCTACGCTACGGCCGTTCGGAGGTGACCGTCACGGCGACCGACGAGGAAGGCCTCGCAGCCCGAAATTCGTTCGCCGTATTGTGCCGCGACGACTCCCGCGAGGCGGACCTCTACCCCAATCCGGTCGAAAGCCTCCTGACGATCCGCATGGGCCGCAGCGTCCAGGGGGAGCTCGGCGTTACGCTCTACGACGCCGCAGGACGCACGGTGCTGCGGCGCACCGTAGGGATCGCCCCCACGGAACCCGCCGAGATCGACCTTTCGGCGCTCGGCAGCGGCGCCTACACCATCCGCCTCGAACATGCCGGCGGATCGCTCACACGCACCATCGTCAAACTCTGAAAACAACAACGTCATGCATTCGTCATCTCTCCGCACACTACTCGCCGCTACCCTCCTCCTTGCGCCTTGCGCCGCAGCGGCTCAGGGGGCCGCGGCCTTTCTCGACATTCCCGCCGACGCCCGCAGCGCAGCGATGGGCGGCGCCGGCGCGGCACTCTCCGCCGATGCCTTCTCCGCTTTCCGCAACGCCGCCCCGCTGTCCTCCGCTGAAACGCGGGCCGGCGGAGGCTACACCTATCTGCCGTGGATGCGCAGTCTGATTCCCGAAACGACCCTGCATGCCGCAGCGGCCTACTTCAAGCCCAACGCAAAACAGGCCGTGTCGCTCGGGTTCCGCCACTTCACCCAATACGGCTCGGAACGCACCGACGATAACGGCAATGTGCTCGGGAGACTGCGTCCCCGCGACATGGCTTTCGACATCGGTTACTCCCGCACAATCGCCAAAGGACTCTCCGCGGCCCTTACGGGGCGTTACGTCCATTCGGATGCGGGAACGGGCCATACGGGAAACGCCGTCGCTTTCGATGCCGGGCTCTTCTACCGGCAAACGCTCTCCCGGTCGCATGCGCTGAACTTCGGATTCCAGACGGCGAATTTCGGCAGCGGCATCGACTGCGGGGGCGGCGGGCAGCCGCTGCCGTGGCGGTTGAAAGCGGGCGTTGCCGCGGACCTCGCCTTGACGCAGGCACACCGCCTGACACTGACCGCCGAAGCCGGCTGGCGGCTCCGGCCTGCGGAGTCGCGGGCGTGGTCGGGCCGCTTCGGGGCTGAATACCGATGCTGCGGAATCGCGGCCCTGCGGGGAGGCTACCGCCTGGGCGACCGCTCAGCGGGCGAACAGCGTTACGGATCGGTCGGCGCGGGCCTCCGTTGGAAATACGTCGCGGCCGATGCGGCCTATCTGCTCGCCGGAGAGAGTTCCCCGCTGCACGACACGTGGATGCTGACCATCCTGTTCAGCTGGTAATCCCATGCGTTTCAGAGGCAAACGATCTGGCAGCGCGAGCGGCATCTCAAAATGAGAATGGAAGTTCTCATTTTGAAACGGTTTCACGACAAGCACGAAAGAGACGCATACTGACAGTCAGGCAGATAGCGTGAGCTTCCCAATGTGGCATTCCGGTTGGTCTTTTCTGCGGCATGAAACTTTTTATCGTATCCAACAGACTGCCCGTGAAGGTTTCGGAAAAGGAGGGAGAACTTCTTTTCACGCGGAGCGAAGGCGGACTCGCAACCGGGCTCGATTCATTGCAGACCCAATACGAAAAACACTGGATCGGCTGGCCGGGACTCGACGTGGAAAAAGCCGGGGACCGGCAGCACATCCGTGAAGAGCTGGAAAAACTGGACTTCCATCCCGTGTTCCTCACCGGAGAACAGATCGAAAACTACTACGAAGGGTACAGCAACAGCACGATCTGGCCCCTGTGCCACTATTTCTTCTCCTACACGCAGTACCGGCAGGATTACCAGCTCATGCTGCTGCCCGGCATACTCCGCAAGATCATGCCCACGCTCTGCATCGGCTATTTCCACCACATCCCGTTCCCCAGCTACGAACTGTTCCGGATTCTGCCCGAACGGGCCGAACTGCTGCGGGGCGTGTTGGGCGCCGACCTGATCGCCTTCCACACGCACGACTACATGCGCCACTTCATCAGCACGGCGGAACGGGTCCTGCACATGGATTTCAAACTCGACGAAACCCAGATCGGCAACCGTTTCGTGCGGGTCGATGCCCTGCCGATGGGCATCGATTACGAAAAATTCCACCGGATCTCCTCCTCGCCGGCCGTCGGGCAGCTGATTGCCCGCACGCGAGCCCACTTCGGCGACCGGAAACTGGTGCTTTCGGTTGACCGACTCGATTACAGCAAGGGCATCCGCCACCGTCTGCACGGATTCGACTCCTTTCTGAAACAACATCCCGAATACCTGGGCAAGGTGACGCTGGCGATGGTGATCGTTCCCTCGCGCGACCGGGTCGGCTCCTACGCCGACCTGAAAACCCGCATCGACGAGGAGATCAGCGCCATCAACGGCCGCTACTCCACGATGGACTGGACGCCGGTCTGCTATTTCTACCACGGCTTTTCGTTCGAGGAGCTGGCGGCCATGTACTACGTCGCCGACATAGCTCTGGTCACTCCGCTGCGCGACGGCATGAACCTCGTGGCCAAGGAGTACGTCGCCGTCAAGGACGGCAATCCGGGCGTATTGATCCTCAGCGAAATGGCCGGAGCATCCGTGGAGCTGGCCGACGCCATCCGGATCAATCCGAACGACACGGAGCAGATCGTTTCGGCGCTCGTCCGGGCGCTGGAAATGCCCGTCGGGGAGCAGTTGCAGCGGATACGACGGATGCAGGCCGTCGTATCGGAACAGACCGTGAACCGGTGGGCCGCGGACTTCATGGCAGGACTGGCCGAAGTGTGCCGCAAAAACCGCTCGGTCAGACGGCGCCAACTGACACCCGAGACGCTGGAACAAATTCTCCATACCTACCGGCACACCGGCCAGCGTCTTCTGCTGTTCGACTACGACGGCACGCTGGCGCCCATCTGCCGCCGCCCCGAGGCGGCCGTGCCGGGACGCGAACTCTACAAGACGCTGTGCGCTCTCGCAGCCGACCGCAGCAACCGCGTGGTGATCAGCAGCGGCCGCGACCGTGCGACCCTGGACCGATGGTTCGGCAAACTGCCCGTCTCCCTGGCCGCCGAACACGGCGCATTCTACAAGGAGTGCCGGGGCGGATGGCACGAAAACCTGCATCGTGCCGCATGGGATTCGGAGATGCTGGAGCTGATGAACCGTTTTGTCGAACGGACGCCCCGTTCGCATCTCGAACAGAAACAGACGGCTCTGGCATGGCACTACCGCGAAACGGACGAATGGCTGGGAACGTTGCGGGCACAACAGCTGGTGACGGCCCTCATTCCGCTCTGCATGCGCCTGCACCTGCAAATCATGCCCGGAAACAAGGTCGTGGAGGTCAAGTCGGCCGAATATTCCAAAGGTTCGGAGGTCCGCCGTCTGCTGCGTCAGGAGCGTTACGACTTCATCCTCGCAATCGGCGACGACACGACCGACGACGACATGTTCCGGGCCCTGCCCCGGGCAGCCGTCACGGTGAAAGTCGGCGCCGCCTCGGAATATGCCCGCTACAATCTGCCGCGGCAGGCCGACGTACTGCCGCTGCTCACGACGTTCGCCCAAAACAGCCATACCGGCGGATCGGTCCGCGACACGTTCGCACGAGGGGTCCGGACCGTCTGGAAAGCCGTGAGGAACCTGCTGACCAACAAGAAATACGACGATGAAAAATAATCTCAATTACGGCGTCATCGGCAATTGCCGGACCGCCGCGCTCATCTCCGAACGGGGCAGCATCGAATGGCTTTGCTTCCCCGACTTCGATTCGCCCTCGGTGTTCGCCGCCCTGCTCGACCGCACGAAAGGCGGATCGTTCGGATTCGACGTACCCGACGGCTATGCTGTCCGGCAGAGCTACGTCCCGCACACCAACATCCTCTCGACGCGCTTCGCATCGGACGAAGGCGAATTCGAGGTGCTCGACTACATGCCCTGTTACCGCTCGTTCGAAAAGGAACACTACCTGCCGGCGGAGCTCTACCGCTACATCCGTTTCGTGAAGGGGCGGCCCCGCTTCCGCATTCGCTACGACCCTGCCCCGAACTATGCGCAGGGCGAGGTGCGCATTCGCCGGACCGCCGGATTCATCGAGAGTTACAGCTCCGCCGACAACAAGGACCGCCAGTATCTCTACTCTTCGATTCCGCTGCAAGCCGTCGCCGGCCGCGAGGAGATCCGGCTCGAAAAGGACGAATTCCTGCTGCTGTCGTACAACGAGAAGGTCATCCCGATCGACATCGAACGCGAAAAGATCGAATATTGCCGCACGCTGGTCTACTGGCTCAACTGGATCAACCGGACCCGGCAGTACACCTGCTACAACGAAGTCGTCGAACGGAGCATGCTGGTGCTGAAACTGCTCTCCTACTACAACGGCGCAATGCTGGCGGCGCTGACCACCAGCCTGCCCGAAACCGTGGGCGGAGTGCGCAACTGGGACTACCGTTTCTGCTGGCTGCGCGATGCCTCGATGTCCATCGAGACGATGTTCCGCGTCGGACACACCGGCGCCGCACGGCGGTTCATGAAGTTCATCCAGTCCTCGTTCATGTCACGCCACGACTACCAGATCATGTACGGCATCCGCGGCGAACGGAAACTGACCGAAGTGACTCTGGACCATCTCGACGGATACAAGGGCTCGAAGCCCGTGCGCATCGGTAACGACGCCTACCACCAGAAGCAGAACGATTCGTTCGGCTACCTGATGGACCTCGTGTGGCAGTATTACCGGCTGATGCCGGGCACGCTCGACGAAATCGAGGACATGTGGGAGATGGTCAAGAGCATCCTCGCCACCGTCGCCGAAGAGTGGCGCAATCCCGACAAGGGTATCTGGGAAATCCGCGGCGAAGAGCAGCATTTCGTCTCCTCGAAGGTGATGTGCTGGGTGGCGCTCGACCGCGGGGCCCGCATCGCGGCGAAACTCGGAAAAGAGGAGTTCGCGGCCCGCTGGCGCGAGGAAGCCGAAGCGATCCGCCGCGACGTGATGGAACACGGCTGGAAGAGCGAAATACAGAGCTTTTCGCAGGCTTACGGCAATCTGGCGCTCGATTCGTCGCTGCTGCTCATGGAGCCCTACGGATTCATCGCCGCAAACGACCCGCACTACCGCAAGACGGTCGAAGCCGTCCGCAAGGCATTGTTCCGCAAGGGGCTGATGTACCGCTACAACAGCGAGGACGATTTCGGCGTCCCCAGCTCGGCATTCACGATGTGCACCTTCTGGCTCATCCGCGCGCTGTTCGTCACGGGACAGCGCAACGAAGCCAAGACACTTTTCAGTCAGGTCCTGCGATACGGCAATCACCTGGGGCTGTTCAGCGAACATCTCGATTTCGACACCAAGGAACAACTGGGAAACTTCCCGCAAGCCTATTCGCACCTGGCGATCGTCAACACGGCGCTGCTTTTCGCCGAGGAGCAGGAACGGCTGGATTTCATCCGGCCATAATAACCGAAGAAGCCCGCGAACAGGCGGGCTTCCTCTTTTCAGATACATACGCTCAATAGCCGGGGGTCTGCACCATATCCGGATTGGGGTTCGATTCGAATTCCGAGGTCGGGATCGGCATGGCGTAGTTGGTGTCCTTCCAGACGATGTTCGTCTTGGCCGCTCCCGGGCCGGACACCGTCTTGTAATAATCGGCCTCCTGCTTGCCCAGGCGCAGGAACCGCACGTACTCCCACCAGCGCATTTCGCCGAAGAACTCGGCCCAAAGTTCGTAGAGCAGCGGATCGTTGGCCAGATGGTCGGTCGCATCGGCGGTCAGCGTGCGGTCGGTCAGCGACCCGTAATCGACGGGCGAGGCCCCGTCGGGCGAATAGCCGTAGGCGCGGCGCTTCACTTTGTTGACATATTCCAGCGCCGTGGCCGGATCGGAGTCTTTCAGCAGATAGGCGTACATCAGGTAAATCTCCGGCAGGCGGATGAAATAGATGTTGTAACCGGCGACGTTGCGCGTGGCGTCGGCCAGATGGCCGTCGAGATAGTTGTATTTCCGCACGGGCCAACCGTAGAAAGTCTCGGGGTCGTTGCCCGTATTGGGGTCCATCTCCCACCATTTGTTGAACTCCACCTGCGCGACCTTGCGGTAGGCGTTCACGCCGTCGATGGTCATCTGCACCGAATCGACGAAGGGTTGCAGCGAGCAGACGAAAAGCCGCGGGTCGGGCTCTCCCGGCTCCCACTTGCCCAATTTCTTCCGGTGGGCGAGCTGCTGATCCATATACTCCTCGCTGAGCGAATAGCGCAGCGAACCGTCGGGCTTCGTTTCCGAGAGGACGTGCCCTTCGGCGAGCGGCGCGGCATCGGTGTAGCCGAAGCGCGGCAGATTGCGGTCGTGCATGTACTGGTTGCCGTAGGACATGGCCGTCCGCGTGCTGTCGGGAGCGATGCAGAACGGCGGGTAGTAGAGCGAAAGGGTCGAACCCGTATTCTGATTGCCATAGGCCGAACCGTTGGTCGGATCGGCCTTGTTGGCCATCTCGTAGAACGATTCGCTGTTGAACTCGTATTCGTCGTAACCGTTGAACATCATGCGGTAGCGTTCGAACGGCTCCAGCGTCTTGCCGCTGTTATGGATACAGTCTTCGAGATCGGTCTTCGCCTTGTCGTTCTGTCCCGCGAAGAGGCACGCCTTGGCCCGGAAAGCCTTGGCCGACCAGACGGTCACGCGGTGGTTGTCGGTCTGCGTGAGAAGCCCCACGGCCCGGTCCAGATCGTCGATGATGGCCTGGTAGCAGGCGCCCGTCTTCGCGCGTCCGACGTACATCTCCTCCAGCGTCCTGGGAACCTTGTCGATGATGGGAATGCCCACGCCGTCCATGTCGGGCTGACCGTAAAGCGACAGCATGTGCCACCGGTAGAAGGCCCGGAAAAAGAGACATTCGCCTTCGTAATTGTCCAGCGATGCCGCCTCGGACGCCGGAGCGGCGGCCCGGTAGGCGTCGATCTCCTCCATGGCCGTATTGGCGTAGTAGACACCCATGCTGAGCGCCGTCCAGGGGTCCGTCACCTTGTTGTTGCCGGTCTTCACGGCGCCGGAGCAAATATCGACCCATCCCTGATCGTTGTGCCATTGGAGGTCGATGGTGTGGTCGAGGCAGTACATGACGTATCCGGCCCAGTAGTTGCCCAGAAAACACCAATGGTGCTGGGCGCCGTAGACCGAGTTCACCAGCAGGTCGATGTGCCCGATCGACGTGGGGAAATTGCCCTTGGAGAGCGAATCGGGATCGTTCAGGTCGAGGTAATTCGTACAGGAGACCGCCAGTGCCGCACAACCGGAGAGGGCGGAGATTCGAAGATATGCAATCAGTTTTTTCATGGTCGGGAAACGGTTAAAAGTTCATGTCGAGTCCGAACGAGATCATCTTGGTCTGCGGATAGGTGCTGCCGTAATAGATGCCGTAGGCGGTCTTGGTCGTCGTCGAGAATTCGGGGTCGAGGCCCGAGAAATCGGTGAAGGTGAGCAGGTTGCTGGCCGATACGTAGATGCGGATACGGTCGATCTTCGCCTTGCGCGTCCACCGCTTCGGGAAGGTGTAGCCCAGCGTGATATTCTTGAGTTTGAGATACGAGCCGTCCTCGACGAAATAGTCGGAATAACGCTGGTAATTGTAGTTCGGGTCCTTGACCGGAGCGTTGCCGTTGGCCGGGTCGGGCGTGACGATGCGCGGCCGCGAAGTCAGCCCGTTGCCCAGGAAATAGGAGGCTCCGAAGACATCGGCCGTGGTGTTGGAACTCTGCTGCACGCTCTCGGTGTAGGACCTCGAAAGGTTCATCACGTCGTTGCCCGCAATGCCCGTGAAGTCGGCCGAGAAGTCGATGCCGCGCCATTCGAGCGAGATATTGAACCCGTACTGCACCTTCGGCCAGGGATTGCCGATGAAGGTGCAGTCCTCGTCGTCGATCGTGCCGTCGTTGTTCAGATCGACGTATTTCAGGTCGCCGATACCCGTCAGCCGCTGGTGGTAGTAGTCATGGCCGTTGGCCTGCGCTTTGGCGTTGAGTGCGTCGATCTCCTCCTGCGAGGTGATCATCCCATCGGTTTTCAGCCCCCAGAACTGGCTGATCGGCTGCCCGTTGACCGTCTTGCAGGGACTCGGGCCCGTGTTGGGATGCCCGCCGCCGCCATAGATATAGGCCGTGGGAAGGCCCAGATCGACCACCCTGTTGCGGTTCTGCGAAACGTTGCCGCTGACGGCATAGTTGAAATAACCGATGTTGTTGCGGTAGCTGACCAGCAGCTCCCAGCCTTCGTTGTCGATGCGGCCGATGTTCACCGGCATCGTGCTCATCGCAGTCAGTCCGCCGCCCATCGACGTAATGCCCGCCGAATTGGGGGTTGAAAGGGCGTAGATCATGTTTTTGGTGATGCGCTGGTAATAGTCGAACGAGAACGAGAGGCGGTTCCGGAAGAGATCGAGGTCCAGACCGACGTTCGTGTTGTAGATCGACTCCCACTTGATGTCCTCGTTGATGACCTTGATGTTATTGTAGCCGCCGACGGCTGTGGTGCCGTCGAACGAATGCACCGTCACGTTCTGGAACGCCGCCATGTAGGCGAACTTGTTCAACGCCTGGTCGTTGCCCAGGATTCCCCAGCTGAAACGCGGTTTGAGCGAGGTGATCCACTGCTGGTTCCAGGACTTGAAGAAGGGCTCCTCGGAGATCTTCCACCCCACCGACACCGACGGGAAGACGCCCCAGCGGTTCTTGGGGCCGAATTTCGGCGATCCGTCGCGGCGGAAGTTGACCGTCAGCAGGTAACGGTTGTCGAACGAATAGTTCAGGCGGCCGAACTGCGAGAGGAAGCGGTCTTCGCTCAGGGCGCCCGAAGCGGTCTTGTTGATGTTCGTCGAGAGTGCGAACGACAGCGGATCGTTCACCGGGAAATCGGTCGCCGTGGCGCTGAGGTCGGCGAAATGGGCGTTCTTGGCCTCCCAGCCGAGCATCGCCTTGAAATCGTGGCGTCCGAACTTGCGGGCATAGGAGAGCGTGGCCGTGAAGGTGTACTGCTCGTCGTAATTGAGCGCCTTGGTGTAGCTGTCCTTCGAGGGCGAACGGCCGAGGTTGTTGGGCTCGGAGTAGTTGTCGTCGTAGCCGCCGCCCAGCTGGGCCGATCCCGTGAGGTTCAGTTTCAGCCCCTTGACGATCTCCCAGTCAACGAAAAGGTCGGCGTTGGCCAGCAGGTCGGACTGCTTCTGATGCTGGAGCGCGATGACGGCCACGGGATTCGAACCGTCGAAGTCGATCCCCGAAGGAACCGCCGCATAGTCTCCGTCCTCATCGTAGACGTTCATATAAGGGATCGAGACCCAGGGGAAAGACTCCGTGTAGGGATTCCCGCGCAGACGGGCCAGATAGATGCGCGTGCCGACGGTGACGGAGTTGTTCACCTTGTAATCGACGTTCAGACGGGCCGAGATGCGCTCCCAGTAGTTGTTCATCTGAATCCCGTTCTCCCGTTCGTAAGCCCCCGAAAGGTAGTAGCGGAATTTCTCGCTGCCGCCCGTCAGTGAAAGGTTGTAGCTCTGCTCGATGCCCGACTGGTAGATCTCGTCAACCCAATCGGTATTCGGAAGCGACGCCGGATCGGACCAGATCGGATAGTTCTCGCCCAACGCCTGTTTTACGCGGATATAGTCGGTCGTGCCCAGCAGGTCGTACATGTCCGTATATTGCCGGACGCCGACATGGCTGGTGAACGAGAGTTTGGGCTTGGCGTTGAAACTGCCCTTCTTGGTCGTGATGAGCACCACGCCGCCGGCCGCACGCGAACCGTAGATCGCCGCGGCGCTGGCGTCCTTGATGACCTCGATGGACTCGATGTCGTTCAGGTTGTAGTTGCTGTTGTTGTCGCAGGCCACGCCGTCGATGACGAACAGCGGATTCAGCCCGTTGATCGACCCGACGCCGCGGATCACGATGTCCGAACCGCTGCCCGGCTTGCCGCTGGTCTTCGAGACCATCACGCCGGCCACCTTGCCCTGCAAAGCCTCGGCCACGGAACGGGCCGGAACGTCCTTGAAATCATCCGCTTTCACGGAAGCGATGGAGCCCGTCAGATCCGATTTCGACTGCGTTCCGTACCCCACGACGACCACGTTGTCCAGCCGTTCGGCCTCTTCTTCGAGGACGATCTTCAATTCATCGCGGTTCAGCACCGGGAGTGTCAGGCTCTTGTAGCCGACATAGGTGATGAGCAGGGTCGAACGCGCGGGCACCGTCAGCGAGAAGGAGCCGTCCGGACCGGTGATCGTACCGCTCACGGTCGGAGCATCCTTGACGACAATGGTGGCGCCGATCAACGGATTGCCGTGTTCGTCCGTCACCTTGCCGGAAACGGTGCGTTCGGCAGGCCGCGCCGCCTCGACGGCCGTGGCGGCCGCGGGTTTCTCGTCCGCACGCGCCGACGCGGAAAGACAGCACAACAAGAGCAGGAGGACGCATGTCCGCCTGCCCGCAAGAGAGGAGTAGCATCTTTTCATAAATCGGATTTGAGTTTGTCCGGACCCGGCTCAATCGGGATGCCAAAGCAGGAACGCAGCGGCGAATCAACTGAGAATCAAAGTCCTGCTGCGGGAAACTTTCTCCGCGGCGTGTGGAAGAGCTCTACAAGAGTGTGGAAAAACTCCACACTCCGGATGTGGAAAGCTCCGGCCCTCCGCCCCGATGCCGCGGACCGGTTCGGCGTCGCCAGCCTCTGTTCCGCTTCGGAAGGAGGCCATCGAAGCCCCGGCGGCACACGCTTCGAACCGGAAAATTTGAGAAAACGACCGATATTCCGTATCTTTGTAAAGATCGAATGCATATTTAATACATTCGGCCTCAGACATATAACATTCGGTCGTTTTATAACCTTTCGGATATGACAATCGAGAAACTGGACG
>OJQW01000227.1_pt1 | contig 29586 bp, 28 predicted proteins | sample 1599041 | NCBI WGS metagenome assembly OJQW01 (sample SAMN03922518, study PRJEB24848) | human gut metagenome | isolation source: stool sample | host: Homo sapiens | place: Germany | collected 2010-02
GCTTTTTTGCGCTATACTATTGGCAAAGGCGGTGGGATATTATGACAGTCGGAGATAAGATAAAGAAAATCCGCACCTTTCGAGGTATGACACAAAAGGAATTGGGTCTTGCCGTCGGCTTTGAGGAAAAGGGAGCGGACAACCGTATCGCACAGTACGAAACGAATTACCGTGTCCCCAAGTGGGAGTTGCTGGACAAGATTGCGGAGGCGCTGCGGGTAGACCGCCAGAATTTCTACACCATCGCCCCCGGCTCCGCCGAGGACTTCATGCGGACATTCTTCTGGCTCGACGAGGACAGCCCCGGCTCTATCCGCCTGTTCCAACTTGTCCGCAATCCGGGCAGGGCGGGTGCCGCTGATGATACCTCCGTACGGTACAATGACGGCGACGACTGGCCCGCACATCCTCCCGTGGGTATGTACTTCCAGTACGGCCTTGTGGACGAGTTTATGCGGGAATGGCTTTTGCGTCAGCAGGAGTTACACGCCGGAGAGATCACCAGGGACGAATACTTTGAATGGAAATTGAATTGGCCGAGGACTTGCGACGATTGCGGGAAATGTGAACCGAGTATTCCGTGGCGCAAAAATGAATAAGACAAGCAAAAAACCGCCCTGCTGAATTTGTCGTTCAGCAGGGCGGTTTTGCTTGTCCTTTTGGGATTATTCTCTTGAGAGTACCGGGCGGACACAAATAGTATCAATCCAGTATCAAGAGCAATATGGACGGGCAAAAAAGCCTGTATTCATGCGGGTTTGCGCCGTTTCGAGCGTCATTCCCACTCGCTCCCGCCAGACATATTCTAAACGGATTTGCTTATGGGATTTAGCTCAAAGTGTTTGTATTGTTTTCATTATCCAGATAGTTTGGGCTATCTGATTTTTTGTTGCCATTGTGTTGCCATCGTGTCGCTAGAACTACCTTCTATGAAAGCAGAAAATTGATTAGTGTCAATAAACCTTTTCGCGGCAACTCAACCAATGTGCTGGAGTCCAGTTGAAATTCTGCTGGTCTATGTACAACCCAATTTAACGGATCGACATTGTCTTCATAATTTCCAAATAGATTTGTAAAATACTGTCTCATTGTAGTATCAGTGATATAATTGGGAAGATTTCGCTTGTAGTTTTCAATTATTTTGCTTAATTTGCCTATATCCTTAATTTTTTCCCATATTAACTTATTCTGACCTTGAATATAATGCTTTTTTGAATAATATATAATAGATTGCTCTATTATCGAACGAACAAGAAATGTTGTTGCTATGGGATATGTCGCAACAAGTCTCCTATCAGAAAATAATTGTAATTCCCTGCATACCGCTGTCACACCATGAGTTTCTGCATCGTTTGGATTTAGACTGCTATAGTTTAGACCTTGGAAAAAGTAAGGCAAATTTCTACTTCCCCCAAAGTTGCCTTTTCTTCCGTTAACACTACTTCCCGTGGTACCATCATCTTGTTGTCGATCACTTTCGCCGCCAACAGAAGTAGCGGCACCTGAACCTGTAAAATTTGAGCCTGTATTAGTCGGATTATTGTCTGCCTTGTCAGCATCGCTTTGTCCGTCAGTGTCTACAGGCTTGCTTTGTTCACCTGCCGAATTATCATCCATACTCTTCCCATGAGTATATTCTTGAATCCAAGGTATGAGTTTATCTTCTATCACTCTGGCCTTATTAAAGAGACGTGTAACCGCAGCATCAGCTGCCTCGGCTTCACTCACTATCCACTTTGATGCGTCAATTATTAGTTGCATCCTTGCAGATGTAAAAGAAGATTCATTAGCAATGTCCAAGCCGATTTCTTTCTTTACTTCACGGTTATTAAAAATACGTTGTATAGTTGTAAAAGGTAAAATTGTTGTAATATCAAAACCATCAAAATACTTTTTAACATAGAAATCAATCAAATATGATAAGTTCTTTTCATGGCTTTGACGAACTTTGAAAACCTCTTTTTCTCTCGGCGTCCACTGCTTTGTTCCCCTACCTTTATCCTCTCCAGAATGCAATCTCTCCATGATAAAAAAGGCTTCTTCTTCGTTAGTGATATAGCAATTTATTACATCAGGAATTTCACCTTGTTGCCTAATCTTCTTTGCTTTTTCAATAGTGGCCCTATCCAAAAAGCCAAAGTGTTCGGGAGCAAGGAGTAACTTAATAGCTGCAACTCTCCTATTTCCTTCATAAACTACATATTTATGAATGGTCTCGGAGTAAACGACCACAATCTGCTGATTCCCTAGCAATCCATTTCTTTGCACATCTTCAGCTAAATTAAGCATATACTGAATGCCAACCGCATCAAAAAGTTTTTTTAATGTGTCTTCTTCACTACTTCCAATCGCATGGCGAGGGTTTTCGTAGTAATTAACCAATTCGCTTATTTTTAACGCTTGAATTGCTCCAGCCATTTGTTTTTCCTCACTCTGCCAGTATATTTATAAGACTGCCTTCATTTGTTGGCCTTTGTAGATTCTTTGAAAAAAACATCACTTCGCTACTAGACCGTTTTCTTTGCAATGTATATTGTAATTTGAATTCAATACTCGGCACTTTTGTGTACATTGCCTTAATTGCATTTACGTTGTCGTATGTAACAATCCATTTTCTGTGTTTCAATCGTTGTAATATTGTATTTGCCAAATTTGCGTGATCACCATGAGAGTAGAAATTGGTGTATAAACCGGGTCCTTTTCCGTAATAAGGCGGATCAAAAAAAACAAAGCTTTTCCTTTTTTTAAGAATTATATCTTCAATAAAATCAAGAGCTTCCATATTATAAATCATAATATGATCCTTGTACTCTGCGATTTTTTGTATCTGTGATATAAGGCGCACCTTATTAAATCTACAATCAATAGGATAATCACCTTGTTGACTTAATCCTCCTATTGGCCCTGCCTTATCAATAATTCCAGACCTATTTGTACGGTTGAGGAAAAAAGTGGAAAATCCGATTTCTAAGGAGCTATGAGTATCCAACTCATTTCTAACTGCTTTTTGCTTGTGCCATTCATCCATAGTAATTTGTGTATCTAGAATTAGTTGCACAAACTCATCTGTCTCATGCAAAATACTATTCCAAAAGCAGAAGATAGTGTAATCATAGTCATTGATAATAACATCCTTGACTATGCCTTCAAATAGCAATTCAAGAGCAATCGCAGCTCCGCCGCAAAATGGCTCAATATAAGTAGTACATTTATTTTCTTTTACTAATTCGGACACATATTTATACAGCTTATATTTACCACCTGGATAGCGTAGCGGAGACGGATTCATTAGAACACCTCTTTTATATTCTAACAGGGCCTCTTATTTTGAACTATTGATAAAACTAACGAGTAGATGCATACAATTATCAAAGTCCTGCTTAATTTCACATTCCCAAAGAACAACGACTTTCCACCCAAGAGCCTTTAGCTCTTGAATATGCTCCTGATCCCGTTGCTTTGTTCGCTCTATTTTAGGGCCCCAATATGTTTTGTTTGACTGACTCGTATGGGCGTACCGGCTTCCACAGTCATGCCCGTGCCAATAACACCCATGAATGAAAATAGCTATTTTCTTCTTGGTAAAGACAATATCGGGTTTGCCCGGCAATGCCTTGTAATTAACCCGGTACCGGTATCCCATCGCAAAGAGGCGGCGGCGTACCATCATCTCAATGCTGGTATCCTTGCTCTTAATGTGGGACATAATTTTACTTCTCCGGTCAGAAGAAATCGTATCGGCCATCATACAGCTAAATCCAGCGGGAGATCGGAAATATCTTTCAGCCGTTTTCCTTGGACCAGTGTTTCCAAAGTTTCAGCTGCATCTTCGGACCCTACCTCTTTTACAGCACGAATCAGCTCATAAAGGGCAAAGTGATAAACACAGTCAATATCACCCGTTCCCAAGGCGAGAGAAGCAAGCCGGTTTGGCATCGGCTCCGCTGTCACTACAACGATGTGGGGCAGATGTCCCTTCCTGTTACGAATTAAATTCAGAGCCTCGGTCCGGCTATTTTGCGCCCGGTCGCTCCTCATGGTGTACTTTGCAGATACGCTGGCATGGAGCAACGGTTTTCCTCCGTTCGCTTTGCGAATATCCGCCATTTTGCTAACATCGTCATCAACGATGCACTGGGCAGCGTTAATTTCGCGATCCTCGTACAGGTCACGGTAAATGACCACATCCGGCGCGACTAAGTAATCGTTCCCCAATGCAGCGGCCAGCTGAGCGTTCTGAGCGGTAAGCTCATTCAGGTATGCCAGATGCTCATACTGGGCAAAATCGCTGGTTTTCAGCTTGTTGTTATTACCAAGTTGAAGGATTGTCCATCGTCCAGGGCGAAGGTTTTGAAGATTCGGAAAGGTTTCCCGTAAGAAATCCATAGTCAAAGTTTCAAATTGCTTGCCGAGCGTCTGACCGGAAATCTTATCAACCGTTGAAACCGCATGATGTTGCTCATCTACCAGAATATCAACAATCCTGCGGGCTATTGCCTTGGAACCGCGGCTACTGGTATCCGCATTGGACGCAACACCGGCCGAAGTCAAAGTCAACGTATTCGTTTCAAATAACTGCTTGTGAAAGTGGAACCTCGCGTTTGCAATCAGCGCATCCATACTCAAGACACTCCTTAATTTTTTCTCCTACTGCCTGGGCAACCGGGGGCGGAAAAGCGTTACCAATCATGCGGCAAGCCACGGTCTTTCGTTTGCCAAAGGTCCATGTGTCTGGAAATCCTTGAATCCTGGCCATCATCCGGCTCGTCAATCGGGGCATTCCTTCGAATCCAGCAGACGGTGCTTCGTTGGCAATTCCACGCCCATCAACTCCGAGTTCGGCCCATGCGTTTCTAGCCCGTGTGGGGCCGAGATCGGGTCCGCCATGCTTTTTTGAGCCGCCAACTAAGGTGGGGGCAATCCGATTGGCATGAGCCGCCCATTCCTTGGCTTTTTCCCATCCATTCTCAGCCATTAAGTCGTACAGCACTTTCCCGACAGTAGGCGCACTATCCGGCTTTTCTTCGGGATAAGCAAACGCGCCGAGCTGATCTTTCCGTACTCCAACAATCACAACTCTTGGTCGCAACTGCGGAACTCCAAAATTGGATGCGTTGAGCAATTTAATGTGAGTGACATAGCCGAGTTTCTTGATTTCGGAGAAGATATGCTCCCTGTATTCATCAAATCCAGGGTCCAAGAACCCACGTACATTTTCCAACATGACTGCTCTTGGTTTAATTTCCTCAATAAGCCGGATCGCCTCCGGAAACAAGTCGCGTTCATCATCTTTTCCGAGTTGTTTGCCCGCAACAGAAAAGGGTGGGCAAGGAACACCGCCAGCAAGCAAGTCTACGCCCCTATATGGATGCCCATCAAAATCGTGGACATCGGCACAAATGACATTCCATTCCGGACGGTTTTCTTTCAAAACCTTGCAATAGTCAGCTTCATATTCCACAAGGGCGACGTGGGCAAAGCCCGCCATAGCAAGGCCCAAAGCCTGTCCACCCGCTCCTGCACAAATCTCAACGCAAGTCAATGGTTGCTGCATAAAGTGATCTCTCCTGGTAATTCCGTAAAACGGGGAAACTTTGGTGTTATTCGTGTTCGTCATTGTCAGTAAACTCCATGATTTCGCCTATATCACAAGATAAGGTGTGGCAGATTTTATGCAGGCTTTCCATTGAAACAAACTCGTTCCGTCCCATTTTGGCCAAAACATTAAAGCTGATACCAGCCGCATCTTTTAGGTCAGTACGATTCATTTTCTTATCTATCAGCATTTTCCATAACTTATCATAGCTAACCGGCATAACGAAATCTCCATTCGTTGTCGAATTCTTTTTTATTATAGCACAACAGGCACGAATATTCAAGATAATCTCATAAAAACATGAGCAACAAAACAAAAACGCCGCCCGCAGAGAGTCATTCTCCCCACGGGCGGCGTTCAATTACTTCTTTCCTTGCTGCAAGTTCTGGATATTCTTCTTTGCCAGCTCGCTGGCCGCCTTCCGGCGCTCTGCGCTGTATGGGGCGTTCAGCTTAAAACTGAACCGCCCTTTCCTGATCTCGAATGTGAGGCAACCGTTCTCATCATCATCCACCAACCGGCACTCGGCCGGGTACTTTCCCGCATACTCACTCAAACGGTTTTTGAGGGAAGTGTTGTAGGTACACACCTCAATGATGGGGCTTGCCTCGTCAAAAAAGATGCTGGTTGTCTTTTGCTTCTTGGAAAGACCTGTTCTCATATAACCTCCGTATTTTCATAAATTTTTTCCGGCTCTACACCGGCAAAAGTAGGCGGATTTTCGGATAGAAAGCATCCAAACAATACATGATTCAGTTCAGATGCCTCTATCCGCAAAAATCCTATTTTCTCAGCTCTACACGGGATTACCGCTCATCCCGGTCATGCCGCCGCTTTTGACTGCGTTTCTGCTCTTTTTCCGCCTGCTCCTGCTGCTTGACAGCGGCCACTGTTTCGGCTACGCGCTCCGGCCCATAGGCCCGGCACAGCCGGTGATAGTCTCTGGCGGTTTCCTGCAATTCCGCATTTTCGTCCCTGACCTCGGCCAACTGCTCCTTCAAATACGGAACCTCCGTATCATATTTGCGCTGCAACAGTTCGAATTTCTGGCAGACATCCAGGTAAGCCCGGTAAACGGAGCGCACCACCTTGACAATTTTCTCCAGCAACGGTTTGGATTTTTTCTCCCGGTAGGATTTGGCGGACTCCATTCTATCGGGGAGTGGAAGCAAGTCCTCTGGATCGGAAGAATACTCGGCCGCTAGTTTCTCCATGCTCTTGAGTTTGGGAGCCAGTAACCGAAGTTCCGTCTGCGCTTCTTTAGTTGCTTTTTCGGCCTTGGCCTTATTTACCTGAAGCTGGCCAATCTCCGCCTGAACCTCCGTTTTTTCTGTTTGCAACTCTGCCAGACGCGCCTGCTCTCTTTCCACCTTAAACTGCGTCACCGTCAGATGCTCCTCGGAGCTGCCGCGCTCACCGCGCTCTATGTCCTCATATCCAGCCTCGCGCATATACTGAAAGAAATCGTCCTGCAACACGCTGTAAGACTTTTTAAGGACAGGCTTGCCCTTCGCCGTTTTCAGCGGTTCGCCGGTAGCCTCATCCAGCACCGGCTTGGAGGCCCACTTTTTGCTCATACTGACCTGCATAACCGTTTCTTTTACCTTGCCCACCAGCGACTTGTCCTTGCAGCGCTTGGACCAGCGGATCTGCTTCTCCACTACTGGCACATAGACCACATGGAGATGGTAGTGGTACACATCCTGCCTCAGCGCCTCAGACATCGCCCGGTTGCGCTCATCGGCGTGCATGACCGCCGACAGAATGTACTGCTCACCGCCCACAATTTTGATTGCAGCCTGATAGGCATCGTGGTAAAATTGTTTTGCGAAGTCATATCCGCCATGATTGAAAAAGTAGGCGGAATTTACATCGAAGATCAGCTCGCCGTAGCGGAAGGCGTCCTCTTTGATGCCCCGTGTGGAGATAAGCCCGTCCGCCTCCATCTGTTCAAACTGTTCCAGATAGCCGCTGTCCGGTTGCTTGAAGTGGACATTCAGATGGGAGCGTTCCGGGACTATATCCTGATTGACATACGATTCTTTTTCGCGCTCGTTGTGCTGCTGCGCGTTTTTCAGTTTGGGTGTGGTCAGTCTCATATTTCTTGCGCTGGTACGATGGATACCGTCGCCTCTTGCCATAGAACTCCTTTCTCGCCCACAAGGGCGGTTGAGATACGGGTAGCTTTTGGGGGATGCCTTCTGCGGAAGTGTAATAACCCACTATGATACTTTCATCCTGCGGCTGCAAAGTATCGTGGGCTCTCCGAGGGGGAGTGCGGCTCCTGCGGGAGCCTCGCCGCCTTTTTCGGCTTGCAGGTGATACCCACAGCCTCAAAATGCGGTGTGACCGGCGTTCTTTTCGCAACTGCATTTGCTTCCATTCCGCCGCCCACAGGCCGTGAAAATCCACCGGATTCTCCCGGCCTTAGCCATCGCCAAATCTGCGGATTTTTCGATGGGGACGGGGATACGGAGAGCGTGTGCTGCCAGCTAATTCGCCTTGTCCGCCAGCCACAGGAGCGTGTCACGCTCCTGTCCAAGCCAACAGGGAGAAGATTGACTTCGGTGCTAATTTCATCTGCGGGATTAGTATGAAAGTAAACGCCTGTTACCAGCGAAAATCCGGGAACACGCCGCGCCGGGCCAGATACTCCTGCCGGGCCTGTTCCCGTTCTTCCGTGCTGGGAGCGGTCTTGTATTTGGCGTACAGCTCGTGCCGCACCAGGGCGTCCAGTTTCTGCTCCAATCCCTGCCGGATTTCATCCTCGTATTCGTCATCATAGCCGAGGTGATACTCCACCAACGCCACGAACAGGACGTAGGGAATCTGCACATTTTTCATTCGCTTCCACTCCTTTCCGCGACGGCTGCGACGATAGCGACGGTTGTTTGGGCGGCAGCATTTTCACCGTTGCAACCGTCGCTACCGTCGCGCCCATCCTCGACCACTTCAAAATTCGGAGCCTCCACCAGCATATAGGTGAGCTTCACCTGCCGACCGGCGTGACGCGCCCTGTTTTCGTAGCCCACATGGTAGTCCTCCAGCAATCTGCCGGATTTGACATTCAGATACTTGGTCAGCGCGTTTGCCGCCATGCCCACCTGAACCGTTGCGGCCAGCTCCGAGGGTGAGCCGGTCCACTCCGGACACTCAGCGGAGACCAGCTTTGCCACCGCTTCCAACACAGGGTCCGGCGGTTCCTTGTGCGGCTCCGTTTCCATGCGCTCCAAATTCCAGATTTGCGTCTCCGGGTCCTTTTTCAGATAGAGAATCTGGTCCTGCTGGTCGCGGCCCACCACATCAATGGTGGCTTCCAACGCGGTCCGCTTTTTCTTCTGCATCAGCAGTGAGCCATCCGCACAGCCCAGCAGGCCCGTGGTGCCGGAGATCATCTCGAAAGCGTCTCCGGCGGGTTGCTTCCGGGTGTGGTGGACGGTCAGCACGCAGATACAGTGTTTGTCTGCAAACTGCTTGAGCTTGCCGACAATCTCATAGTCGCTGGCATAGCTGTATGCCTCGCCGCCGACCTCCCGGATTTTCTGCATGGTGTCAATGATAATAAGTTTGGTGTCTGAATGTTCCCGCATGAAGTTTTCCAGCTGCTCGTCCAGACCGTTCCCGATTTTTCCGGCAGCGGTGGCAAAGTGCAGGTTGGGAGTGTCGTTCACGCCATACATCATAAACATCCGGTTCTGGATGCGCTGGAAGTCATCCTCCAACGCAAGGTAAAGGACGGTTCCCTGATGGACTTTGCAGCCCCACAGCTCCTGCCCGGTGCTGACATGGTAGGCAATCTGCGCCACCAGAAACGACTTGCCGATCTTGGGCGCGCCAGCCAGAAGATATGCTCCCGAATGGAGCAGATTTTCAATGATGGGCGGGCGGCTTTTGTAGGAGGTCTGAAACAGCTCGGTCATGGTGAGCGTGTGCAGGTAGTGCGGGTCGGCCATACGCTGCATCTTACGGTACATTTCCTCTAAATTTTCCATTTCCCCGTTGCGTTTTCCCTCCGAAGCGGGTATACTGTTGTCAGAATCTTTTTGAATGGACTGCCTTTCATCTGCGCCAACAGATGTGCTTCGGGCAGTCTTTTCTTTTGCGTCAATTCCCATAGGCAGCTTCCTCCTGCATCCCGTTCATAATAGTTGCGATCATCTGGATGGTGTCCAGCAGCTCGTCGTTCACGCCCTGCCCGGCCTCAATCCGGCGAAGCTCGCCCAGCACAGTAGCCAGTTCGTCCCGGAGCGCCTTATAGACTCTGGGGTTGCCCTGCACCACCACATCCCGTTCCAGCAGTCGCCGGGTGATGTAGTCCTGCTTCGTCAGGCCGGACAGCTTGACGAAGATTTCAAGCTGCTCGTCCTCCTCCGGGGAGACCCGGAAGGCCACCGTTTTGTTCCGCCAGCGGTTGTGCTTGTCCAAATTCTTTGCCGACATTTTTAATTGCCCCTTTCCATGTTCAATTTATCCGCCATTTCCGTCTGCTTAGACGGAAACAGGTGCGCATAGTTGTAAGTGATGTCAATGCTCTCGTGGCCCACCCGGTCGGCAATAGCCGTAGCCGAGAAACCCATGTCGATGAGAAGCGACACCGCGCTGTGACGAATATCGTGGATTCGGATGCGCGGCACTCCGGCTTCTTTGGCTCCCCGATCCATCTCCCGGTGGAGATAGCTCTTGGTGACGGCGAACATCCGGTCATCCAGCCCGATTCCATAGAGCATTTTGAGATAGTCCTGAATCTCATCCGCCAGAAACTGCGGCATGGTGATGACGCGGTTGCTTTTTTCCGTTTTGGGAGTGGTAATGAGATCCTGGCCGTTCAGCCGCTGATAGGATTTATTGATGGAGACAGTGCCTTTCTCAAAATCGAAATCAGCGGGAGTGAGGGCCAGCAGCTCCCCCTCCCGGATGCCACACCAGTAGAGTATCTCGAACGCATAGAACGAGAGGGGCTTGTCCATCATGGCCTCCGCAAATTTCAGATACTCCTCCTTGGTCCAGAACAACATCTCCCGATTTTTCTTTTTGCCCATGCTCCCGGCCTTTTTACAGGGATTCTCTCGCAAATTGTAATAGCGCACCGCGTGATTGAAGATGGCGCTGAGCTGGTTGTGGACGGTCTTGAGATAGACCGGCGAATAGGGCTTGCCCTGCTCGTCCTTGTGGTTCATCATCTCGTTCTGCCAAGTGATGATTTGCTGAGCCGTGATTTTACACATTTTCAGTTTACCGAAATAGGGCAGCAGCTTGGTGCGGATGATATGATCCTTGGTGGCCCAGGTGTTTTCCTTGAGCCGGGTTTTCATGTCTGCCGTATAGAGGTCCACGAAACTTTTGAAGGTCATGTCCAAATCGGCGGTAGATTTGTTGAGCTGTTCCCGTTCCCATGCCTGCGCCTCCCGCTTGGTCTTGAAGCCCCGTTTCTGGGTCTGCTTGCGCTCGCCATTCCAGTCAGTATAGCGGTAGACTGCCCGCCAGGTGTTGGTCTTTTCTTCTTTATAGACCGCCATTAGTTACCCCTCCCTTCCTTTTCGCCGTAGCACAGCTTCTCATAGAAGAACTTTCGGTTGACTCTGCCGGATATGGTCAAGTAACCGAGGCTTTTCAGTTCCGCATTGAGCTTCTGCACGATTTTATAAGCGTAGGATTTGGAAACGCCCAATTCCTGTGCCACTTCATCGACCCGCATAAACGACTGTTTTTCTGTCATACGCAAAATACCTTCCTTTCCTTGTCGTAATTGTTTCTCGTTTGCCGTTTCACCCTTCAGACTCTGGCAGGCAACCCTTCCCGGCGCTGTGCCGTTTGTTCTTCTCCTTGGCACGCTCATATCGTCGCCTGCTTCACCGGAGAAAGTATCTGTCGGACGGTCATTCAGTTTTGCTTCGTTTGAAATTCCCCCTCTCACCTTACAACGGACATTTTTTCGCTGTTTGTCCCCTATTCATATTTGTAAAATTTCCGTGACTTAAACTTATTTGCTTATATCATCTTCATTATACTAAGCATAACAGTTAAAGTCAAGCGATTTGCAGAAAAATATTAAATAAATTTGTTTAGAATTATCTTGACTATCCTAAACATTTCTGCTATGCTGAATTTATCAAGAATCCAGATGGGAGTTGGCCATTATGGCGATTGGAGAGCGCATTCACTTTTTCCGCACCCTGCGGGGCATGACGCAGAAATATCTTGGGATGGCGCTGGGCTTCCCGGAGAAGTCCGCCGATGTCCGCCTCGCCCAATACGAGAACGGATCGCGGACGCCCAAGGCAGACCTAACTGCCGCGCTGGCACAGATATTGGAGGTCTCTCCCCATGCCCTGGCTGTGCCGGACATAGACTCCTATGTGGGCCTCATGCACACGCTGTTTACGCTTGAGGACCGTTATGGCCTGAAAATCTGCGAGTGTGATGGAGAAATACATCTTCGGGTGGACGTGTTCCAAGGCAAAGACGCGGCAAGGCTCCATGAGATGCTCTGTGCCTGGGGCGAACAGGCGGCTAAGTTGAAGTCGGGAGAGATCAGTAAAGAGGATTACGACCGCTGGCGTTACCGCTACCCGGAGTTTGATACCACAGGACACTGGCATAAGGTCGTCCCATCCCAGGAACTGAGTGATATGCTGGTAGAAGAATTGAAGAAGCAGCCTGGCAAAGATGAGTAAAACAAAAAGAGCTACCTGACTTTCGCAAATCAGGTAGCTCTTAATCTTTGGAATAATGAAAAACTGTTGCCAAATCGTTGCCACGGAGGGTATCAAGCCTTGGAAAACCCAGTAATCACGGGCTTTCCCGGGCCTCTGAAATCATTCCCACTCGATGGTTGCAGGTGGCTTGGGGGTGAGGTCGTAGAGGACGCGGTTGACGTTGGGGACTTCGGCGGTGATGCGGGCGGTTAGGCACTTCATGAGCGGCCAGGGCAGCTCCTCCACGTCGGCGGTCATGGCGTCGAGCGTATTCACGGCGCGGATGACGACCGGCCAGGCGTCTACGCGCTTGCCGCCGCGTACGCCGGTGCTGGTCACGTCGGGCACCACGGTGAAATACTGCCACACCTTGCCGGTCAGGCCGGCCTTGTCAAACTCCTCGCGCAGTATCGCGTCGCTCTCGCGCACGGCCTCAAGCCGCTCGCGGGTGATGGCTCCGGTGCAGCGCACGCCCAGGCCGGGACCGGGGAACGGCTGGCGGTAGACCATGGAGTCGGGCAGTCCCAGCTCCTTGCCCACGACGCGGACCTCGTCCTTGTACAGGAACTTTATCGGCTCCACCAGCTCAAAGTCCATATCCTCGGGCAGGCCGCCGACATTGTGATGGCTCTTGACCGGGCCGGACTCGACGATGTCGGGATAGATCGTGCCCTGCGCCAGGAAGCGGATGCCCTCCAGCTTGCGCGCCTCCTCCTCAAAGACGCGGATGAACTCCCCGCCTATTATCTTCCTTTTACGCTCCGGGTCGGCGACGCCGGCGAGCTTGTCCAGGAAGCGGTCGGCGGCGTCGACGTAGGTCAGGTTCGCGCCCAGCTGGTGGCGGAAGACATCGATGACCTGCTCGCTCTCGCCCTTGCGCATAAGGCCGTGGTTCACGTGCACGCACTCGAGCTGCTTGCCCACGGCGCGTATCAGCAGCGCCGCGACGACGGACGAATCCACGCCGCCGGAAAGCGCCAGCAGCGCCTTGCCGCCGCCGATCTGTGCACGCAAGGCCTCTATCTGCTCGTCAATAAACGCCTTGGCCAGCTCAGGAGTAGTAATTCTTTCCATGTCAGGTCTTTTGTTCGGATTACTCATAACTGCCTCCAAATTGTTTAATAATATGTAACGTGGGGTGATTTATTTGGCCATTATAATTGTTCGCACGCTTATCGTTTTCTTTGCTCTGGTGCTGTTCATGCGACTCATGGGCAAGCGGCAGCTGAGCGAATTGGAACTGCCTGAACTGGCCGTCGCCGTGCTGATAGCCGATTTGGCGGCGCACCCGCTGCAGGACATAGGCATACCCCTGATGAACGGTCTGCTGCCCATCATAGTGCTGTTCTGCTGCGAGGTGCTCATCTCCGGCGCCGCGATGAAAAACCCAAAGCTCCGCTCCGCCCTGTTCGGACGGCCGAGCTTCCTGATTGCCGACGGCAAAATAAACCAGCGTGAGATGCGCCGCTGCCGCTTCACGCTCGACGAGCTGGCGGAGCAGCTGCGCAGCAAGGACATACTGGATATCTCCCAGGTCCAATACGCCATACTGGAAACCGACGGCGACCTGAACGCCATCTTGTTTCCTCAGTTTCGCGCGGCGACCGCGCACGACCTGGGTCTCACGCCCGAGAACACCGGCTACCCGGTCATCATAGTCAACGACGGGCGGGTGCTGAGCGATAATTTGAAATATCTGGGACGCGACGAGAGCTGGCTGCGGCGCGAGCTCAAGCGCTTCGGCCTTGGTTCCGCCGGCGACGTCTATCTGCTGGTGGCGGACAGGCGCGGCGCAACCTACTGCGCGCCCATGGAGGAGAGAAAGTGAAAAAGGAAATATTCGCGCTTGTACTGCTCGGCGCGCTGTTTGCGGCCGGGCTTTTCAACACACAGTATCTAAAGGACTTCACAGGCGGCATAGGCGAGGAGCTTGCGCTCTCGCGCGCGTACTGTGAAAACGGCGAGTACGAGCTGTCGCTCGAACACGCGCGCGCCGCCCGGGAGCTGTGGGACGCGCGAGCGACCTACGCCGGGATATTCATCCGCCATTCGGAGATAGACGCGGTAAGCGACGGCTTCTACGCTCTCACCGGAGCGCTGGAGTCGGACGAGCCGCGCTCGGCGCGCACGATATACGCCGCCCTGGCGGAGCATGTGGACAGCCTCTACGAGATGGAGCGCCTGACCCTGGGGAGCATATTCTAGCGTGGCTCCCTCCCTGCGTATCGGCGCGTGGGATGTCCGTCAGTCTTCCTTCTGCTTGAGCAGCTTTGTGAGCTCCTCCATGAAGGTGTTGATGTCTTTGAAGGAGCGGTACACGCTGGCGAAGCGGACGTAGGCGACCTCGTCGACGTCTTTCAGTCTGTCCATGACCATCTCGCCTATCTCGGTGGTGCTTATCTCGCGCTCCAGATTGCTCTGCAGCTCCTGCTCTATGTCGTCGGCGATCTGCTCCAGCGCGGAGAGCGCCACGGGGCGCTTTTCGCAGGCGCGGACCATGCCGTTTATCAGCTTGACCTTGTCGAAGGTCTGGCGCGAGCCGTCGCGCTTTACCACGACCAGCGGCAGCCGCTCGATTATCTCATAGGTCGTGAAGCGCTTGGAACATGCCAGGCACTCACGGCGGCGGCGTATGGTCGCGCCCTCCTCGGCGGGGCGGGAATCTATGACACGGCTCTCGGAATAGCCGCAGAACGGGCATTTCATATGATAGACCTCCTGGTGGGCAACTTTACATAAGTATATCACACCTGAAGGCGGCTTGCCACAGTTAATACGCGCCTTTGGCAAATTTTTTGCGTTGTCCCCGCCCGGCTTTGGCGCTAAAATGGACGTGGTGATGACTATGCGCACTCTGCGCCGCATCCTCGCCATGTCCCCGGCAGCCTGGGAAGTTGTGATACGCGCGCTGCAGCTCAGCTGCGTCATGCTGTTTTGCGCGTTCATGCTGCTGGTGGAGGGCGGGGCATTTACATACGAAACCCGATATCTGCACTACACCGCGCGCGAACTGCTGACCATGCCGCAGGCTGTTCTGCTCCTGGCCGCGATAGCCAGCGCCGTCATTGAGGAGCGGGCAGATCCCTGAGCGCGCGCTCCAGCTCCTCGCGCGTGTACAGCGCCGAGAGCACGCCGCGCAGCGACGCGCCCTGCAATTTCCCGGGCAACCCCAGCTCGGCGAGGAGCGCGGCTCTCAGAGCGGCGCTTCCCGGCCTGCCGCTCAGGCCCAGGGCGTACATGTCCGCGGCGCTCAGCTCCTCGGCTTCGCCGCCGGAGCTCTCTGCGCCCTCAAGGGTCGCGCCGGCGCGGCGCAGCGCCTCCACCAGCACCTCGGGGCGCATACCCTCCACGCCCAGAGTGCCGGCCTTGGAGGCCGTCTTTTTGCGCCGCTCGCGCCCCGGGATGTCCGGTATATACGCATGCTTCACCAGCTTGGGGTCTATAGCGCCCTTCAGATAGCCGCGTATCTGGAACCCGGCTCCGTCGCTGTCGGTGAGGATGACCAGCCCGCGGGCTTCGGCCAGGCGGCGCAGCAGAGCCAGCTTCTCGCGGTCGTTGAAAACACCGAAGCCGCCGGTCTCGATTATCACCGCGTCGAACACCTGGCTGAGCGTGTCCTTGTCGTATCGTCCCTCGCAGACGATGACCTCTTTGACCTTTATCATGCGCACTCCACCGCGAAGCGCACGAGCAGCTCGTTCAGCCGCTCCTGCGGGTCTCCGCCCGCGCTTTTCATGGCGTAGTCCGTCTCGACGCACAGCTCCACGGCGCGCTTCAGCCCGGCGAGCGAGAAGCGCCGCGCGGAGGCCGTGAGCCGGTTGTAGGCAAAGTCGTTCTTGATGCCGGTGCACTTCATCACGAAGTCGCGGCCAAGCCGCTCCTCCTGGGCGAGCCTGGCGGCGTAGAGCCTGCGCATCTGATAGCTCACCGCGCCGAGTATGAGAAGTGGCTCCTCGCCCATCGTTATGAGGTCGCTCATACACTTTACGGCGCCGTCGTAGTCCCGCTCGGCCAGGCGGTCGGTCATGTCAAAGGCGCGCGTCTCCGGGATGCGGAACGCCAGGCGCTCCACGTCCGCGACGGACACCGTGTCCCCCGGCGTTCCGGCGGCTATCTTCTCAATCTCAGGCACCAGTGCGCCCATCAGGCTGCCGCTGGCGTAGACGAGCGCGTCGCATGCGGCGGGCTCTATTCTCTTGCCCAGCGCGTCGAAGCGGCGGCGTATCCAGTTGTTCAGCGCGCTGCCGCTCTGCTCGGCGAAGTCTATATCCCGCGCGTACTTGCGCAGCAGCTTGACGGCCTTCAATCGCCCGTCCGGCTCGCTCGCGCCGCGGTTTATAAACACAAGAGTGGCGAAGTCCGGGATGTCCGAGACTATGCGCTCCAGAGCCTTCTGGTCGCCCTCCTTGCAGTGGTTTATGTCGTACCCGCGCACGATGGTCAAGGTGCGCTCGCTGGCGAAGGGCAGGGCGTTCACGCTGTCGGACAGCTCCTGCATATTCAGCGATGCGCCGTCCAGCTCGCGGAAGGAGAAGTCGTCCACCCCGTCCGGGAGGCAGGCGCGGGTCAGCTCCTCCACGAAGCGCGCGAGCAGATAGTCCTCCTGTCCGTGGAGCAGGTACAGCCGCTGCGGGCCGTCCTTTTTCAGCTCGCGGCTGACTTCGGAATAGTTGAATTCCTTTTTCCCAAACGCTTTTTTAGCCATCTTCGTCTATCCTCACAGTTACATTTCCATTCACGTCGGTGCGGTAGACCTCCGCGCCGGTTATGCCCAGCCGCTCCAGCGCCTCATCGGTGGGGTGGCCGTAGCTGTTGTAGCCCACGGACACGACCACCGTCTCAGGTAAGAGGGCGCTGACCAGCTCAAAACTGCTGGAGCTGCGCGAGCCGTGGTGACCCGCCACCAGCAGCTCCGAGCGGCCGAGAGCGCCGCTCTCCACCAGGTCGCGCTCCACGGAGGCGCCCGCGTCGCCCGTTATCACGGTGTCATAGTCGCCTATGGACGCGAGCACCACGAGGCCGCGCTCGTTCTCGTCGCCCACGCCGCGCGGAGCCAGCAGCGTCAAGTCCAGGCCGGGCAGAGCTACCTCCACGTCCTCGCCGGACACGCGCACCACCTCGGTGCCTCTCCGGGCGGTGGCGGCGAGTATCTCCTCCAGCTCTCCGTCGGAGTCGTCCGTCCCGGCGGGGATGTACAGCGTGCCCACGTCCACGCGGGTCAGCAGTCTGGCCGCGCCGTTGGCGTGGTCGGAGTGCAGATGCGTCAGCACCAGCGCGTCTATGGCGCGGCGTCCGCGGCTGAGCATGTACTCCCCTGCCACGTCCCCGGCGTCGTCCCAGGAGCCGACGCCGCCGCAGTCGACCACCGCCGCGCTCCCGCCGGAGATGAGCGCCACGCTCTCGCCCTGACCCACGTCCAGCACCGTCACGCTGCGCTCGCTCCCGGCGTCCAGCTTGGCGGACGCCAGCACGGCCAGCAGCGCCGCCGCCGAGCACAGCGCCGGTATGAGCGGACGCATACGCGCCCTACCGTCAGGCAGCCTTTTGCACAGCAGGTAGGCCGCGATGAACAGCGCATAGGTGAACATCAGCCACCACACGACGGTGTTGTCCGCCGTATAGACGGCGGCATACGGCAAGCGCGCAAGCAGCTCCACGACCAGTACGAACAGTCTGGCCGGCCAGGCCGCGACCCAGGCCAGCGCCGCCCCGGCGAAGGGCAGGACTATGCCCACGACCGCTGCGGCGAAGCCCAGCGTAAACGCGGCCGAAACCGCCCATAGCGTCAGCAGGTTCGCCAATGGCGACACCAGGGACACATACCCGAAAAGCAGCGCGACTATCGGCGCCGTGAACACCGTGGCTCCCAGCGAGCTGGACACGCTGGTTATGACCACGGCGCGCAGCTTTCGCACCTTTGCGCCCTTCCTGTTGAATCGCTCCGACAGTCGGCGGTATATCGCCGGGGAGACAAGCACCAGACCCAGCATGGACGTAAAGGAGAGCTGCAGGCTCGCCGAAGCTATGCTCATTGGGTTGGCCGCGAGCAGCAGCATCAGCGCGAAGGCCAAACTGGTCGGCGCGTCGGACTCACGCCTCAGGATCGGCGCGGCCATGCTGAAAAGCAGCATGACGCAGGCGCGCACTATCGCGCTGGAGCAGCCCATCATAAGCGTGAACACCACCACGAGCGGCGCGCCTATCAGCGCCGCCCGGCGCTTTCCGGCGAGCGCGACCACCGCTGACCACAAAAAGCCCAGATGCATACCCGAGACGGATATGACGTGCGACACGCCCGTCACCGAGAGGGCGTTGTCCAGCTCGCAGTCGTCGTAGACGCCGGAGGTCTCGCCTATCAGCAGCGCCAGCATTATGTCCCGCACGTCGCCCGGGAAATTCCCGCTTATGCTCCCGGCCATCAGATGCAAAAGCTCCTGCGGGAAGTACAGCGCGCTTTTCCAGTCGCGCTCGGAGCCGGAATAGTTTACATAATACGCACGGAGGTGTACTCCGCGCGCGGCGTACACGTCGGTCGGCTCACCGTAGCGCGTGGAGGCGTCCGAGAAGTCCAGCTCCAGCTCGGCCAGGTCGCCGGGGCGCAGCTCGGGCAGGGCGCCGGAGTAGTCGCTCACGGCAATGCCGAGGCGGGGACAGCCCTCCTCGGCAAGCTTGACGTTCACGGAGGCGTAGTCGCCGTCGCGGTAGGGGTGCTCCTCCACACGCACCGTCACGGTCTGCACCGTATCGTCAAAGCGCGCCGCGGCGTCGGAGTACGTGCCGGAGTACACGCCGTACCACACGGCGCCCAGCGCCGCAAAGCAGCAGATGATGACGCAGCGCCTGCGCGCCAGGCCGCGCAGGAGGAATATGCCGGCAAGCAGCGGCAGAACCAGCGCAACGGCAGCCGGAAACAGCCACGCCGCTGGCAGCAGCCAGTGCGCGGCCGCGATGCCGGCGGCGAAGGTAAAACCCGCAGTAGCCAGTTCTCGCACCCGGAACGCCCCTCCCCTTTTCAGGCGCGGCCTAACGCCGCAGTTTATTTTGGCTCTACCCCTGCCATGCGCCTGGGTAGAGCCAAACTGTTACTCGGTAGCGGTCTCCGCCTCCGGGTCGTACTCCGCGCCGAAAAGCTCGTGCGCGGCGTCCAGCGCGGTGACCATTGCGTTGTATATATCCTCGGTCATGAATCCCCAGTCGCTCCCGCTCTCCCACGCGGCTATGGCGTTGTGGAGGTCGACCACGCGGTAGTGCCAGTCGTAGTCGTTGATGCCGTAGTCATAGAGGTCGGCCATATAGATGGGGCGGTAGCTGACGCCGGTCACGCTGGTCTCGCCGGTGGAGTTGTCCTTGGAGATCTCCAGGTTGAGTATGGCGGAGATGTCCGTGTACTGGTCGTTCTGGCAGGACAGCAGGTTGCCGAGGCTGTAGCAGACAAAGGCGCTGCGCTCGGTGCCGTCGTCGAGCTGCACCGTGCGCATCTCCATCGGCTGCGGCACGCGGCAGTGCCCGCCGATTATCACGTCCGCGCCGGAGGCTATCAGACTGTCGGTGATCTCATATTGCAGGTCGCTCGGCTCCGTGGACAGCTCGGAGCCCCAGGACATGAACACGAACACCAGGTCGGCCCCGGCCTCGCGCGCGGCGGCGATGTCGCCGTCCATGAGCTCATAGTCTATTTCCGTGCCGCCGGAGAGGTAGTCCGTGGCGCAGATGCTGGCGGCGTACTCAAAGCCGCTGACCGGCACGCTGTTGGTGTCGCAGGTGTAGGCCAGGAAGGCCACGGATATGCCGTTGATGTCCACCATCGTGCGGTTGCCGGATTCGGTGCGCTCGGCCTCGGTGCGATATGTGCCCACGTGAGCCAGCCCCGCGGCGTCCAGCGTGTCCAGCGTGTAGTCGATGCCGTCCTTCCAGGCGTCGGCGAGGTGGCTGGTGGCCGTGTTGACCAGGTCGAAGCCCACGGAGGAGATTGCGCTTGCGATCGCGGTCGGCGAGCGGAAAAGCGGATAGGCCGTGTACGCGCTGCCCTCCGCCACGAGCGTGGTCACCAGGGAGCAAACGGCGTAGTCCGCGTCGGACACCAGGTCGGGCAGCACGCCGAAGATGGGCGTGTAGTCATAGCCGCTCTCGGTCTGAGCCTCGCTGTTCAGGCCGGTGTGCATGACGATGTCGCCGCCGACGGCTATGGTCGCGGTGGTGACGTCCGCCGGTTCGCCGGACGGCTCGGCAGTCGGCTGCGCGCTCGGCTCGGAGCCGGGTGTCACGGCGGCAGAGGCCGTGGGCGCGGGGGTCTCCGCAGGCTCGTCCCCTCCGCCGGCGACGGAGGCTATTATCACAACGATGACAACAAGCGCTATGATCACCGCGAGGGCGATAAGCACAAGTTTGAGTTTGCTGTTCATTCAACATACCTCGCTTGGGTTGGGATGTAACAAGTTATTATACCATAGAATACCGGAATTGCAAATCCTATTGCTCCGTGGTAGAATGGGCGCATGGAAGCACTGAGAAAAAATGAGATATACGATTGCGCAATAACCGGCCTCACCTCCGAGGCGATGGGCGTGGGCAGGATAAACGGCCAGGCGGTCTTTGTCCGCGGCGCGCTGCCCGGCGAGCTGTGGCGCGTGAAAATCGTCAAGGTGGGCAAGACCGTGGCCTACGGCCGCGGCGAGGAGTGCCTCTCCCCCTCCCCCTCCCCCAACAGGGTCGCGCCCGGCTGCCCGGCGTACGGCCGCTGCGGCGGCTGCTCCTGCCGGCACATGAGCTACGAGTGCGAGCTGGCCTTCAAGCTCGGCAAGGTCAACGACGCGCTGCGGCGCATAGGAGGCGCGGACATAGTCTGCGACGGCATCCTCGGCTCCGAGGACACCGAGCGATATCGCAACAAGGCCATCTACGCCATAGGCGGCAGCGCGGCGGAGCCGGTCTACGGCTTTTTCCGCGCCAACAGCCACGACGTGGTCGGCGTGGAGGGCTGCCTTTTGCAGAGCGAGAGCGCCGACCGCTGCGCCGCGGCCGTCTGCGGCTGGATGCGCAGATACGGCGTGGAGCCTTACGACGTGAAGTCCGGCTCCGGCAGCGTCAGGCACGTCTTCACCCGCACGGCGAGGGACGGCTCCGCCGTGTGCTGCGTCGTGTCGGCCGGCGGCTTCGGCGCAAAGACCCAGCCGCTCGTCGACGCGCTGCGCGCAGCGTGCCCCGAGCTAAGAGGCGTGGTGCTGTGCGTCAACCGCACGCGCGGGAACACCGTGCTCGCCGGGGACTTCCACACGCTCTGGGGCGAGCCGGATCTCACGGACACGCTCTGCGGGTTCGAGTTTGAGATAGCGCCCCAGGCCTTCTACCAGGTCAACCCCCCTCAGGCCGAGCGGCTGTACCGCCGCGCGGTGGAGCTGGCGCTGCCCGAGCCGGGCGGCACGGTGCTGGAGCTGTACTGCGGCGCGGGCACGATAAGCCTGGCGCTGGCCGCGCGCGCAAAGCGCGTGATAGGCGCGGAGATAGTCCCCGAGGCCGTCGAAAACGCCCGCGCCAACGCGCAGCGCAACGGCGTCAAAAACGTCGAGTTCATATGCGCCGACGCCGCCGAGGCCGCCGCGCGCTTCGCCGGCGAGGGCGGACGCCCCGACGTCATAGTGGTCGACCCGCCGCGCAAGGGCATGAGCGCCGAAGCGCTCGACGCCGTCGCGTCCATGCAGCCGGAGCGCATCGTGTACGTCTCCTGCGACCCGGCCACCCTCGCGCGCGACATCGCCCGCCTCCGCCCCCACGGCTACCTCGCCGAACGCGCCACCGCCGTAGACATGTTCCCAAGAACTGCGCACGTTGAGACAATATGCCTATTGCGTGAAGCTGAGGGATAGGGGGTTGCAGCGGAGGGGAAAGTCATATATAATGGGTGCAAGCGGGTTGGCCGCGAAGAATGAGGAGGGCGGGGCATGAGAATTTACAAAAACCCTCTTGACAAACGGGGATTTAACCCCATAATTAGACAGACAGGCAGGATAAGTCTGTCCTTTTCTGCTGCACGGAGTTTAATAATGCCGGAATTGGGAGCGCTGCGCCCACGGTTCAGCCGTGGGTGCGGCGCGCCTTTTTGCGTTGAGCGGCCCGACGGCCTGCTGCGCAAGAAAACGGAGGATGGAAAATGATACGAAGGAAATGGTTGAGCCTGTGCATTGCGCTTGTGCTGTGCTTGTTGCTGCTGCCCGCTGCGGCGCTGGCGGCAGAGGGAGACAGCACTGTTTATGTGGGCAGCGTGGAGCTGACCAGCACAGGCGGCGCGTCAGTTTACGCCACCACGGACGAGAGCGGAGCCGTCAAAACAGAGGGTGCGAATGCTGAAAACTACAACATCATGTGGGACGGCAGCACCCTGACGCTTCGGAACGCGACGATTCAACAAGCAAAGGAATATGCCGAAAAAAACGGCGAGAAAATAGCCGTTTACCGCGCGTTGGGCGACTTGAACCTTGAGCTGGTGGGCGAGAACACCGTGGACGCGCTGGGCAACGGGAACGCTGCCAGCTGCGGAATAAATCTGGGTAAAGGCAGCCTCACCATAAGCGGCGAGGACGGCGCCTCTTTGACGGTCTTTGGGGGCGATACCACAAATGCCACAAATAGTAATAGCTGCGGCATTTACGCCAACGGCACGATCACCATTGACAGCGGTACTGTTACCGCCACAGGCGAGTCCGCGTCCGCGGCCAGTTACGGTATTGACGCCGTTGGTGCTGTCACCATCGAGAATAGCACAGTGAACGCCACAAGCGGAGAAGCTGGCGGGGACAGTATAGGCATTTACACCTCTAACTCTGTCACCATCAAGAATGGCACTGTGAATACCACAGGCGAGTCCGCGTCCGCGGCCAGTTACGGCATTTGCGCCGGTGGTGCTGTCACCATCGAGGACGGCACAGTGAACGCCACAAGCGGAAAAGCTGGCGGGAATAGTGTCGGCATTTACACCCTTAACTCTGTCACTATCAACGGCGGCGACGTTACCGCCACGGCTGGTGATGCTGTCGGGAGCAGTTATGGCATTAACACCGCTAACATATCAACCTCTATCACTGTCAACGGCGGCACCGTTACCGCCACGAGCGGAGAAGCTAAGGGGGACAGCTGCGCCATTTTTGCCGAAAGTCAAACTAACGCCGATGCTGCAAGTAGCAGTGTTACGATTAACGGCGGTACCGTTACTGCCAGTGCTGGGAATGCTGTCGGGGACGGGTGGTATAGCTGCGGCATTAAAATCGAAGGCTTCCTCACCATCACTGATGGCACCGTTATCGCCGTGGCTGGTGATGCTATAGGAGCCGGCACTAAAGCAAGTTGCGGTATTTTTTCCTTTAAAAACGTGGCCATCTCCGGCGGCGATGTCACAGGCATCGGCGGCACAGGAGAAATGAGCTGGGGCATTGCCTGCAATGACATACTTACAATTACGGGCAGCACCGTGGTGGGCGAGGGCGGTCCCCTTGCGGGGACGAATATCCAATATAGTGCTGGCATTAACGGAATGGGCAAAGTTGAAATCTCTGGCGGCACCGTTACAGGCACAGGCGGAGATACAGAGGCCGGTGACAGCTTCGGTATTTGCACGGGCGATACGACGAGTTACAATGTCGTCACGGTCTCCATCAAGGACGCCACCGTTACAGCCACAGGAGGTACGGCGACTAACGGAAAGAGCAGCGGGATTTCCGCGACGAATACAAGAGCCAACGTTGAGGTCGCAATCACCGGCGGCACCGTTACGGCCACCGGCGGCTCTGCCGGTACTGGCAGCTATGGCATCCTCGCGGAAACTACCGGCACTACCGCTGACGTCACCATCAACGGCAACTCCGTTGTCCGGGCCAATATGACTGGTACAGAAGGTGTTGACGGTGAGCCGATCAGCGGCAAAACAGTCAATAAAGAAAACAGCATCGTCTTTGAAAACGGCGTGGGTACTGTGCACGGCAGTATAGAATTGCAAGAGGATTTGACCGTTGACGCGGACGAGAGCCTGACCATCCCGCAGGGGGCCAGGCTGACCATCCCCAGTGGCGTGACCGTCAACAACAGCGGCGTCATTACAAACGAAGGCACACTGACGAATAATGGCACCCTGACCATCGGTCAGGACGGCACGCTGACCGGCGAGGTGACCGGCAATCCGGTGGTCTACACCGTCACCGTGCAGACCGACGGCAAGGGCAGCGCGTCCGCGTCTGCAACCACCGCCGAGGCGGGAACTACCGTCACCCTCACCGCCGACCCCGACAGCGGCTATCGCCTCGCGCGCTGGGAGGTCGTTGAGGGCGATGTGACCATCAGCGGCAACAGCTTCATCATGCCCGCCGAGAATGTGACCGTCCGCGCCGTGTTCAGCCCCGTCGTCAACATCCCCGACACGCACGAGATTGAGCTGATTGTCGGCGAGGGCGGCGAGGCGAAGCTGAGCCTCACGAACGCCTCGGCTGGCAGCACCATCACCGTGACCGCGACGCCCGACGAGGGCTTCGAGCTTGACTACATCACCGTGGACGGCGAGCGGATAAGCGGCACGACCTTCAAAATGCCCGACCACGACGTCACCGTGCGCGTGTACTTTACCGACGGAAGCGCCACGCTGCCCTTCACCGACGTGAGCGCCGGTGCGTGGTACTTAGACGCAGTGAGCTACGTCTACGCAAACGGCCTGATGGACGGCACAAGCACCACGACGTTCGAGCCGAACGCGAATATGACCCGCGCGATGGTGTGGGCTATCCTCGCCCGTGTCGACGGCGAAACGGTGACGGGCGCGAACTGGGCCGATACGGCACGGGAGTGGGCGGTGGCGAACGGCGTAAGCGACGGCGAAAACGCCAGCGGCTATGTCACCCGCGAGCAGCTTGCCGCCATGCTCTACCGCTACGCGGTTTACAAGGGGTATGACGTGTCCATTGGCGAGGACACCAATATCCTCAGCTACGCCGACTTCGCGGATTTGAGCGAATACGCCATTCCCGCCATGCAGTGGGCCTGCGGCGCGGGGATCGTGAACGGCACCAGCGAAAGTACCCTCACGCCCCAGGGCGAGGCCACAAGAGCGCAGGTGGCCGCCATGCTGATGCGGTTTGTTGAGGCGATAGGTTAAAAGTCAAGGCTCCCCGGAAAATCCGGGGAGCCTTTGTGTAAACAGGAGGCCGGTAAACCGGCCTCTTTGATTTTTTGTTGCCGCCGCTTACAGCTCCGCGAAGCGCATGAGCATCGCGGCGCACTGGGCGCGGGTGGCGGTGCCCTGCGGGACGAGGGTCGTGTCGGTCACGCCGGTGACGATGCCGGAGCCGCAGGCCCACTGCATCGCCGGGATGGCGTACTCGCTGATGGACGCGAAGTCCGCATAGCTGAGGATGTTCGTGCTCTCGCCGATGGACACGTCATAGCCCTTGGCGACCGCGTAGCGGTAGAGCATCGTGGCAAACTGCTCGCGGGTCACGAGGCCGTTCGGGTCGGTGCCGTCGCTGACGCCCTCAGCCATCGCCCAGGCGCGGGCATCGGTCGCCCACGCAGCGCCGGTGACGGTTTCACCGTCGATGCGGGCGAGTATCGCCCAGACCATCGCGCGGGTCATGTTCGCGTTCGGCTCGAAGGTCGTCGCCGACGTGCCGTCCATCAGGCCGTTCGAGTACACATACGCAACGTAATCATAGAACCAGTCGCCGCTCTTGACGTCGGTGAACGGAAATTCGATGGGCACGAACACGGCGGAGACGGTGACGGCCTTGTCGGGCATTTTGAACGTGTTGCCGGTGATCTTCTCGCCGTCCACGGTGATGTACGCGAGCTCATAGCCCTCATCCGGGGTCGCGGTGACGGTAATGAGAGTTCCGGCGCTGCCGTTCGACGGGTTGACCTTGACAGTGCCGTTTTCCGGCTGCGTCACGGTGATGCCGTTCGGGTCGGGGATGTTGATCTCACGCCACACGGCGGTGAATGTCGTGTCGGCGGTGATGTTTTCAACCATCGCGCCTGCCTTATATGTCGTGTTGCCGTCGCTCCAACCGACAAAGTAGTAGCCGGACTTGCTCGGCGCGTCGGGGAGCTTGAAGCTGCTCCCGGGTTCAACGTAACTGCTCACGTCAGCGTCGTCGTTTCCGTACTTCACCGTCACGAGCCAGCGATTGTTCACAGTGAGTGTACCCTTTTGATAGGCCAGGGTGTAGTTGCTGCTCGACGAGCCGCCGGAGACGGTTATCTCGTACGTCCCGGCCACGGTCATGTCCGCGTAACAGCTCAGCTCTGGCTCCAGCGTCATGGTGTCCCCGCCTATGAAGCCATTGGCCGTATAGGTCAGCACGGGCATATCTTCGCCCCGCTTGGCGGTCTTGTCATCAGCGATTATTGTGACGGTTCTAGGCGTGATTTCACCGGCATAGGTCTCGGCGGTGGTATCGCGGAGGACATACTTTCCCGCATCATCACCGGTGAGCGTGATGTTGCTCGCGGTGATGGCTTTGCCGTTGCCAACATTGGCGTCTTCAAAAGAGCAGGTTGCTGTGGCCGTGACGTCGTCGCCGCTGACTACACCTTCGAGCGCGATGCTCAGGCCCTCCGGTGCGGCTTTCGTGCCGTCGTAGACCTTGGTCACGGTGCCGCTGATGGAGGGGGTGAGCGTCTTTTTAGTGATCGTGCCGACGCTGCCGCTCACTGTGGTCGCGCTGAGGACATAGTTGTCCGCATCCGTGCCGCTGAGGGTGATGCCGGTTGCGATAATGGTCTTGTTCTGGCCGACGTTGGCGTCGCCGTAAACATAGCTTACAGCCGTTGCGGAGACACTTTCGCCGTCGATCACGTCCTTAAGCGCGATGCTGAGTCCATGCCCGGCAGGCACTCCCGTCGTGCCGTCGTAGACCTTGCTCACCGTGCCGCTGATGGAGGGGATGAGCGTCTTTTTAGTGATCGTGCCGACTTCGTCCGACACGCTTGATGAGCTTAGGACATAGTTGTCCGCAGCCGCGCCTGTGAGGGTGATGCCGGTTGCGGTAATGGTCTTGTTCTCGCCGACGTTGACGTCGTCAAAGGCGTAGGCAGCCGTTGCGGAGACCTCGTCGTTTCCGACCACGCCCTCAAGCGTGATGCTGAGTCCATGCCCGACGGGCACGTCCGTCGTGCCGTTGTAGACCTTGGTCACGGTGCCGCTGATGGAGGGGGTGAGCGTCTTTTTAGTGATCGTGCCGACGCTGCCGCTCACTTCGGTCGCGCTGAGGACATAGTTGTCCGCATCCTCGCCCGCGAGCGTAACACTATCCACTGTTATGTTTCTTTTGCCCGCCTCTGCGCTGTCGAAGACATATTCAACCGAACTTACGCTGACGTCGTCGTCTGCCTTTATTCCGGACAGCTCCAGGCTTAGGTCACTGGCGTCGGTCACGGCGTTGCTGCCGTCGTAGGCCTTGCTCGCACTGCCTTCCACGGTCGCTGTGAGCTTATACCCCAGATAGCCGACTACCGATATCGTGGTATTTCTGTCGAAGGTCTCAGACAGTAAATCGCTGCCAGTAATTATATCATCACCTATCGTCAGCGTTGCATTACCAAAGTATATAGAGCCGATGCCCTTGAGCGTGTCATTGTTATTCGTGCAACAGGTCATCAGGGTATTATTATTAGAATCTACGAAGGTCACCTTAAAAACATCGTTAGAGCCGCCGGCCAGGACCGGGTAACCGTCTTCGCCGACCTTCCACACTTTGCCGTTATATTCATCGTAAGTCCACCCGTTCAGACTCCCAGCCGCCTCGCCGCGCTCAAACCGTTCCGCGGTCATGGCGCCGGTGTCTTCGTCTCCGGTGCCGTCCCTGTCGAGCCAGAAGCAGTGCTCAACTTTTAATACTTTAAATGACGATTCGCTCCCTCCGCTAGTAGTCATTCCGCACACTCCGCCAGTATTCACCTCGCCAATTGATGAATTGCACGTTATAGTTCCTGCATTGCAGCAATTACGTATGTAAATATAATGTGCCGAGCTGGGAACCCGTCCGAATATGCCGCCTATGTACATTTTGTCCGCAGAATTATGCTGAGATCCTATCAAGTCGCCACTATTATAGCAGTTTACAATTGAGATTTGCGTGCTGGGTTTCGAAACTCCGCCGCATATGCCTCCCAATCCTGTAAAACCTTTAGCGCTTGTATCGTTGATCTCAATGCTTCCGCTGTTGATGCATTCGCTGATCGACACCGTGTCTGACGCGTTACCGCATATCCCGCCTGCATATTGATAATAGGCCATAACCTCCGCGCTGTTAGTGCAGTCGGTTATTGTTTCGCCTTTGCTCCTTCCCACGATACCGCCTGCGTAATTCGCCCCCAGAACGCTGCCACTATTATGACAGCCCTCTATCTTGCTTAAACCATCTCCCAAAATGCCGCCGGCAACACAGGTATTTCCATCCCCGCCAATTGTGATGGAAGTGACTGCTCCATTATTTTCGCAGTTTTTTATAGTACCCATCACCTCAGTGTTATAGTCTCCGCCGCAAATGCCACCTACTATGGGGTTATATCCGCCACCTGTAATCTTGCCATAGTTTATGCAACGCTCAATAGTGCCGATGTTGCTGCCGCTGATGCCGCCTGCATAAGAATAAACATTATTAGTGGTTTTTTGTTCGGCTGTAAGCGTACCGGTGAATGTGCACCCCTCTAGGTGACCCTCATTGTGGCCGCTGATGCCGCCTATATACAAAGCGTTTTCCGATGTGGTCGTGACGCCAATATAGCTGTCAGCAACGCTGACATCCTTCACCACGCCGCCGCTGCCGACGCAGCCGAACAGGCCGACATAGTTGCCGCTGCCGCTGTAGTACAGCCCGCTGATGGTCTTATTATTGCCGTCGAAGGTGCCGGTGTAGCGGTTGCTGTTGTTGCCGATGGGCGTCCACTGGGCAAAGCTGCCGTTGTTCAGGCTTCCGTCCGTTTTCAGCACGCCCGTGTTGATAGTGATGTCAGCCGTCAGCACGGCGTTTATGTTTGTCGTGCCGCTGTTCACCTGCTCCGCGAACCAGTAGAGCTGTCCGGCGTTGCCGATCTGGTAGACGCCGTTCTGCTGCGTCGCAGGCTCGTATGAATCATCATCTCCAAATCCATTTTGATCGTACTTCACCGCCGAGGCGCCGACGCAAAGCACGCCCAGGCACAGGGCTATCGCAAATACCAGTACTAACAGTTTTTTCATACGCTCTACCTCCTGTCGTGTGAGTCAATGGGTCATTCGCATTGCTGCGCAATGCGAAAACGGTGTACACCGTTTGATCA
>OJQW01000228.1_pt1 | contig 29403 bp, 28 predicted proteins | sample 1599041 | NCBI WGS metagenome assembly OJQW01 (sample SAMN03922518, study PRJEB24848) | human gut metagenome | isolation source: stool sample | host: Homo sapiens | place: Germany | collected 2010-02
AACTCACACTCCTTTTAGTTTTGTTCCTCTCTTACGGTATGGGACGGATATGAAAATACAAGCATGGCTCCCTCACACTGCCATAGATCAGCGCTGCGGGCAGCCGAAGACCCTCCATCTTCTGAATGCTTGAGTTTTCACTGTGTAAGCTTCGCGCCGCGCTGGCGCTTTCACGCGCTCCGGCGCAATAAATGAATAAATCATGAACGCCTATAATATAACGCTTTTCTGGAAATATTTCAATAGACTTTTGTGAAATTCTCAAAAATCACAGTATTCAATGGCTCATTCACAGGCGAATTTGTCTAAATGGCTAAATTTATATCAAAGACTGTGCGCTATACGAAACGCTTATTTACAATTGTATCTAACCGGGAAAGTGCCTGTTTACAAGAGAATAAAAATATAGTATTCTAATGCTTATAAAACGATTGACTTAGGTGGGATGTGTATGTCACCGGCTGTGCCGGCGGAGCGGTTGGAGCTTGCGGCGAGCTGCCTTTTCGGCCTCGAGGGGCCGCTGGCCAACGAGCTGAGGCATATGGGCATGGAGGATGTCGCGCCGGAGAACGGGCGCGTCCGTTTCACAACAGATAAGGCGGGCATAGCCCGCGCCAACCTACGCTCGCGCTTTGCCGAGCGCATACTTTTGCTCCTGGGCTCGTTCAAGGCCGGGAGCTTTGACGAGCTGTTCGAGGGCGTGCGCGCGCTGCCGCTGGAGGATTGGCTGGGGCGCGACGCGGCCTTCCCCGTGGAGGGCTGGAGCGTGGACAGCGCCCTGCACTCGGTGCCCGACTGCCAGAGGATAATAAAGAAGGCGGCCGCCGTCCGCCTGGGCAGCCGCTACGCCCTGGCGCACATGCCGGAGACGGGCGCGGAGCACAAGATACGCTTTTCCATATTGAAGGACGAGTGCCGCATATACCTGGACACCTCGGGCACGGCGCTGCACAAGCGCGGCTACCGCCCGGCGCACAACGCAGCCCCGCTGCGCGAGACGCTGGCCGCGGCCATCGTCGACGTGTCCGGCTACCGCGGCCGCGGCGAGCTGTGCGACCCCTTCTGCGGCAGCGGCACCATAGCCATAGAGGCGGCTCTCGCCGCCAAGGGGCGCGCGCCCGGCATCAACCGGCGCTTCGCCGCCGAGCGCTGGCCGGCCATGCCCGGCGAGGTCTGGCAGCTCGAGCGGGAGAGCGCCCGCGCGAGGGAGTACAGCGGCGACTACCGCATCTACGCCTCCGACACCGACCCCGCGGCCGTAAGGCTCGCGCGCGAGAACGCGCGCCGCGCCGGCGTGGAGCAATACATAGACTTCTCCGTGGCCGACGCGCGCGGCTTTGACCGCCGCACGGAAAACGGCGTGATAGTCACGAATCCGCCCTACGGCGAGCGGCTGATGGAAAAGCGCGCCGCGCAGGAGCTGCTGCGCGGCTTCGGCGGGGCGTGGCGCGAAAACGGCATGTGGCGGCTGAGCCTGCTGACCTCCGACGAACAGGCGGAGAGCCTGCTGGGCTGCCGCGCGGATAAGCGCCGCAAGCTGTACAATGGTATGATAAAATGCACCCTGTTCATGTTCAGCGAGAGAGAAAAAGGCAAGGCAGGTCAGAATAAATGAAGCACCTTTTCATAGTCAACCCGGTCGCCGGCAAGCAGAAGCCGGAGGATAAGCTGCGTCTTATACACGAGGCGATGAACCGCCTGCCGCCTCTCATGCGTGAGCGGGACGAGTTTGAGATATACGTCACCAGCGCGCCCATGGACGCCTGCGGGAAGATAAGGCAGGACGCGCAGACCCACGGCGACCTGCGCGTCTACGCCTGCGGCGGCGACGGCACGCTCAACGAGTGCGTAAACGGCGCGGCGCTGCTGCCAAACGTGGCCGTGACGCACTTCCCCTGCGGCACGGGCAACGACTTCATCCGCATGTTCGGCGACGAGAAGGACAGGTTCTTCGACCTGACCGAGCTGATGACGGGCGAGGTGCGGCCCATAGACATAATCAGGTGCAACGACCGCTACGCCGTCAACATCTGCTCCATGGGTCTGGATGCGCGCGTGGGCACGGACGTGCACAAGTACAGCGGCATACCCGTGATAGGCGGCGCGGCGGGCTATGTGGTGAGCCTGATCGTCAACTACTGCAAGGGCGTCAGTACACCGATGACCGCGACGGTCGACGGCCTGACCTGCGGGCCGGAGCTGAACATCGTCTGCGTCTGCAACGGCCGCTTCTACGGCGGCGGCTTCAACCCCACCAACGATTCGCGCCCCGACGACGGGTACATGGACGTGCTGATAGCCTCCGGCGTCAACCGCGCCAAGCTGCTGGGCGTCATAATGAGCTACGCCAAGGCCAAGTACCGCCAGTTCCCGCAGTACATAACCTATGTGCGCACCCGCCACCTCGAGGTGACGTGCAGGAACACCGAGGTCATAAACATAGACGGCGAGGCCGAGCACTCCACGAAGGCGGTCTTCGACCTGATTCCCGGCGGAATAAACTTCATCGCGCCGAGGAATATGCGGTTTTTCCACGAGAGCGAAGCGTGAATCCGAGTTCACAAAAAGTTTCAAGTTTTATTTTTATATACCCTTGACTTTTTTCAGAATTGTGGTACATTTATAAGCGGGTTAGCACTCAAGGTGTTTGAGTGCTAACCCGCTCGAACTGTTTTAATTCGTATATAAAAACTCAGGAGGTAATATAAAATGAAACTCAAACCTTTGGCTGACAGAGTGGTGCTCAAGCAGAAGGAAGCCGAGGAGAAGACCAAGAGCGGCATCTATCTCGCCTCTGCCGCGCAGGAGAAGCCGGAAGTGTACGAGGTCGTCGAGGTCGGCCCCGGCGGCATGGTGGACGGCAACGAGGTCGTTATGACCGTCAAGGCCGGCGAGACCGTGCTGGTCGGCAAGTACAGCGGCACCAAGGTCAAGGTCGACGACGAGGAGCTGACCATCGTGCGTCAGAGCGATATCCTCGCGATAGTCGAGTAATTCATTTAAAAAGCGCGTTTTATCATATAGGAGGAACAAGTAATTATGGCTAAGCAGATTATATACGGCGAGGAAGCCCGCAAGGCTCTCGAGCGCGGCATCAACCAGCTGGCGGACACCGTCAAGATAACCCTCGGCCCCAAGGGCCGCAACGTTGTGCTGGGCAAGAAGTTCGGCGCTCCCCTTATCACCAACGACGGCGTGACCATCGCCAAGGAGATAGAGCTTGAGGATCCGTACGAGGATATGGGCGCCCAGCTCATCCGCGAGGTCAGCACCAAGACCAACGACGTCGCGGGCGACGGCACCACCAGCGCCACCATCCTGGCTCAGGCCATGATCCGCGAGGGTCTGAAGAACTGCGCCGCCGGCGCCAACCCGATGGTCATGCGCCGCGGCATCCAGAAGGCCGCCGAGGCCGCCGTGGCCGAGATCCGCGCCAACAGCCAGCCCGTGTCCGGCAGCCAGGACATCGCCCGTGTCGGCACCATCTCCAGCGGCGACGAGGTCATCGGCAAGCTGATCGCCGACGCCATGGAGAAGGTCAGCCAGAGCGGCGTCATCACCGTTGAGGAGAGCAAGACCGCCGAGACCTACAGCGAGGTCGTCGAAGGCATGCAGTTCGACCGCGGCTACATCACCCCCTACATGGCCACCGACAACGAGAAGATGGAGGCCGTCCTCGACGACGCCTACATCCTCATCACCGATAAGAAGATCAGCAACATCCAGGAGATTCTGCCCCTGCTTGAGCAGATAGTGCAGGCCGGCAAGAAGCTGCTCATCATCGCCGAGGACGTCGACGGCGAGGCTCTCGCCACCATCCTGCTGAACAAGCTGCGCGGCACCTTCACCTGCGTCTGCGTCAAGGCTCCCGGCTTCGGCGACCGCCGCAAGGAGATGCTGCAGGATATCGCCATCCTCACCGGCGGCCAGTTCATCAGCTCCGACCTCGGCATGGAGCTCAAGGACGCGACCGTGCCCATGCTCGGCCGTGCCCGCCAGGTCAAGGTGACCAAGGAGAACACCATCATCGTCGACGGCGCCGGCAACAGCGCCGACATCAAGGATCGCATCGCGCAGATCAACAACCAGATCGCCGTCACCACCAGCGATTATGACCGCGAGAAGCTGCAGGAGCGCCTGGCCAAGCTCAGCGGCGGTGTTGCCGTCATCAAGGTCGGCGCCGCCACCGAGACCGAGATGAAGGAGAAGAAGCTCCGCATCGAGGACGCCCTGAACGCCACCCGCGCCGCAGTCGAGGAGGGCATCGTCGCCGGCGGCGGCACCGCCTACGTCCGCGCCAGCAAGGCCGCTGCCAAGCTCGCCGAGACCCTCAGCGGCGACGAGAAGACCGGCGCCCAGATAGTCGCCAAGGCTCTGCTCGCCCCCATCGGCCAGATCGCCTTCAACGCCGGTGTCGAAGGCGCCGTCGTGCTCGACAGGGTCGCCAACGAGGCCAACGCCAACTTCGGCTACGACGCCGCCAACGAGACCTACGGCGACATGATCGCCATGGGCATCGTCGACCCGACCAAGGTCTGCCGCAGCGCCCTCGAGAACGCCGCCAGCGTCTCCGCGATGGTTCTGACCACCGAGAGCCTGGTCGCCGACATCCCCGAGAAGAACGTCCCCGTCGCCCCCGCCGGCGGCGATATGGGCGGAATGTATTGATAAACACCGCAAGCCGATCCGCAGCCGCCCGAAAGGGCGGCTGCTTTTATTCCGGCGCGGATACAGCGGGCGAAAGGAGCAGGACATGAAGATAGGGATAGTCGACGCCGGCGGAGGGCTGCGCGGCATTTACGCCGCGGGCGTGCTGGACTGCTGCCTTGACAAGGGGATACAGTTCGACCTCGGCATAGGCGTGTCCGCGGGCAGCGCCAATCTCGCCTCTTACGCCGCCGGACAGCGAGGGCGCAATTACCGCTTTTACACCGACTACTCCTTCCGCAGGGAGTACATGGGCTTGGGCGACTTTGTCAAGTCCGGCTCGTACATAAACATGGACTATCTCTACGGCACGCTCAGCAACTCAGACGGCGAGGACCCGCTGGACTATCCGGCGCTGCGCGACAGCCGAATGGAGTACTGCGTCGTGGCCGCCGACGCCGAGACCGGCGAGGCGCGCTACTTCGGGAAGGAGGACATCGGCCAGGACAACTACGACGTGCTGAAGGCCTCGTCCTCCATACCCTTCGTGTGCCGTCCATACCCGGTGCAGGGCAGGCTGTACTTCGACGGCGCCCTGGGCGACCCCGTGCCCGTTGAGAAGGCGTTTTCGCTCGGCTGCGACTACGTGGTCGTGCTGCTGACAAAGCCGGAGAGCGTGCCTCGCAGCCCCGCCAGGGACGAAAGGCTGGCCGCCGGGATACAGCACAGGTACCCCGCCGCGGCTCACGCGCTCAGGCAGCGCGCCTCGCGCTACAACGCCGGCGTGTACCAGGCGCAGAGGTACGCCATAGAGGGCAGGGCGCTGATAGTGTCCCCGGACGACACCTGCGGCGTGGACACGCTCACGAGGGACAAGGCCGCGCTCAGACGCCTGTACGAAAAGGGCTTGAGCGACGGCGCGAAGATAGAGGCCTTCCTGGCCAAAATACGCTGACGGCTGTAACGAAAAGAACGGCTTGGTCATTTGACCAAGCCGTTCTCGCTTTATGGGTTATTTGCCTTTACAAGCCCCGTCACGGGGTTTTGTGCCGGAGGGGTCAGCCGCTGTATGCGCTGCTCCACTCCTGCTCCAGAGCCGCCCAGTCGCGCTCAGGAAGCTTTTCGGTCCACTCCTCGACGCGCTCGCCGGATACGCGGATCCAGTCGTAGTCGTGGCTGTTGGTGGCCTCCTGCATGTCGGCGTAGTACCAGGCGCCGTAGACGTTGTCCGGCCAGACGTTCATCTCGTCCTCGTCGAGCAGGTGATCCTCGTGCGGCGCGCGGTTCAGCACGCGGTTGACGATGGTCACGGCCTCGGCGCGGGTGATGTTGCTGTTCGGGTGGAAGCCGCCGTCGGGGTAGCCGTCGACCAGACCCATATCCACCGCGGCCTGCACGCAGTCGGCGTACCAGGCGGAGCGGGAGACGTCGTTGAAGGCGCCTTCATACTCAGCCGTGTAGTCGAAGAAGCGCGTGGCGATGGCGGTGAACTCCGCGCGGGTGATGGGTGCGTTGGGTTTGAAGGTGCCGTCCTCATAGCCGTTGATGATGCCCATGTTGCTGAGCGTGGAGACGGCGTTGTTGTACCAGGACTCGGGGGCTATGTCGCTGTAGTCGTTGGTCTGGCTCCAGTACCTGGCGCGGGCGTCGTCGGTCAGCAGACGGAAGAAGATGGTCGCGACCTCGGCGCGGGTGATGTTGTTGTTCGGCTTGACCTCGCCGTCCTCATAGCCGACGATGTAGGCAAAGTGATCCTCAGTGTTCAGCCACTTCGGCACATATTCCGTATCGTCGTCCGGGGTGGGAATGATGGGCTCGTAACCGTCATCCGTCTCGTAAACAAGCACAAACGGGGAGAAGCTTTCGACGTTGAATATCAGCTGGTCGCCGATGGGAATAACGCTTATTTCCTCCTTGTCGGCGTTGGCCAGGTTATCCTCTCCCATGACTGCGCTGCGATCCATATCGACGTAGTGGACAATAGTGAACTCGCCGTCGGGGTCTGCGTCATCGGGCATAGGCCAGCTGATGGTGAGGCTGCCGTCCAGGCCGACCTGTACGTTGCCGTTATCGGCGTGTACCAAGTCGAGGTAGAAGCTCTCCGTACCGGCGTTGTACATGCTGACATGATCCCTGGCGTCGTCCTCAAGCGCTGCGTTGAAGTCATCGTTGTTGGAGACGCTGTCGACAAGCAGCTTGACATCCTCAGGCTCAAGGGTGACTTCGCTGTCGTTTACGGTGAATGTAGTGCCGTCGTTCACGTCGGCAGTAATCCGGCTGCTGCTGTCCTCGTTCAGGTCGGTGGTGTATTCTTCATTCGTGGTGCTGAGGACGGTGAGTTCGCCGGTGTCGGTAACTGTAGTGGCTTCGATACTTTCATCGCCAACCGTAAGCACAGCCTTTATCCTGCTTTGGTCAAGACCGCCGCCGTAAATGGACATGGTGTAGGTTTCATTGACGGATGCTGCGCTCATGTCTATGTCATCTTCGAACACATACTCAGTACCGTTCCAATACTGGAGACGAACATCGTACTCTCCAATGTCAGTGTTCATTCCGTAGACATACTGAGTAGCCGTACCGGTCGCGTCGGTGGAGTAGACGCCAAGCAAGTCAAGCGACCACTGGCGAATAATAGTGCCGTTGTCTTCATAGTAGAACGTCAGATAAGTGCTCAGGTCATTGCCAACAGGCTGGCCTGTCTGCTCTTCCAGCCAATCCTGAATGTCCTGAGAGAGCTCGAGGTGATAGCCGGGCTCAGGCAGGCCGGAAGTGGTCTGCTCAAACTCATTGCCACTGCCGTCGACTATAGCGCCGTAGGCGGTGCCGCCGGTGTAGGCTATAATGTTCGCCGGAGCGATGGTGACGGTGTAGTCTGTGACGTCAGGCTCAGCGTAGCCATATACGCCGTACAGGCAAACTTCGAGAGGAGTTATGTTGCAGTTGCTGAGAACATCTTCGGTAATCGAAAATGCATCCGTTATCAGGTTTGTAGGCCTATCTCCGGGCTCGTAAATTGTCTCGTGGTTTTCCACGTCCCAGCCAAGGAAAACTACATCTCTGCCGTTGACATCTGCGTGGGTGGGCTCGTAATACGGTCGGCTTCCGTCCAGGTCTTCGAGGATTATATCGCTGCCTGCCTTCCAGCGGCCATTTCCGCTGCCGAAGCTCTGCGCTTTGTAGACGACCCAGTCGGGATCTCCGTCCTGATCTGTATCCTGCCAATAACCGCTGTTGTAATCGTCGTAGAGGCGTATATCAAACAGGACATATATCTCCGAGACGTGATTCTCGTCCGGTGCGGTTACCAGAATGTCGGTGAAAAGGTAGGTGGCCGTAGTCAAAGCGGTGCCATTGTCTTGGATGTAATAGTAATTAAGGCCATAGACATCTGTGTAAGCCATATATTCATCACTGCCATAAGCGCCGTTTTTGACAGTGTAGTAAGTGCGCTCATTGTCCCATCCATTGCCATCGACTGGACCTTTATTAGGCTTCCCCAGAGACTCGTCGAGCCTTTCGGTCAGATAGAATCCGGTGAATGCCTTATCCCATTTCGCGGCTATTATATCCAGCTCGTCATACAGGTTCATGACGTGGTACTCGGCCACATAGTCGTCAGGAAGCTCGGCGGATTCGCACTGTACGCTGCGGGTGATAGAAGTGTTGTCCGCATCCGCAACCCATGCCTTGGTGTCTGCATCCCAAGTCAGGGTGAAAACGGGGGCGGTGTCATCGGTGTAGTTGTGCGCCACTCCAACATTCTCGTTGTAGGTGTTCAGAATTGAGTCGTAATTCGGCGTGACGACGCAGGTGTAAACACCCTCAGTGTTGGCAACCACGTCATCGACGGTGCAGTTGGAAGACTCCAGTTTAAACACGCCATCATCGTGTTCCGCGTCGGCGGTGACGCAGTCGAGCGTTACCGAAAGCTTTCCGAGATCAGCCTCGTCGGGCTTCTCGGGGTCGGTCGGCTCTCCGGGGTCTCCGGCGTCGCAAGTGACGTTGATGGTTACGGGCGCGGTATTATTGTACACCTCCCAGCCGTCAGTGCCGTAGACGAGGGTGATGGTCTTGCTTGTTGCCTCGCCGGTAACTACACTGTGCGTTTCATCGCCGTTAGTATCGGCGTCATACTTGCTGACATAAGCCGCATAATTCGCAGAGTCGATTGTGATGTCGTAATAGTACGCGCCATCGGTGGAGCTGCCGCGCCACTCGACGCTGCCGGTGGTGTAAGCGCCGCTGATCAGACCGTAGGTCTTGTTGTCGTGCTCGCTGTTATCGCAGTCCACAGTAACAGCGCCCGTACCAAGGATGGCGTCAGGGTCAGTGTCCTCGAGCTCTTCAGCAGAGGGTGCGGAGGGTTTGTCGTTGATATGAATCTCAACTATATTGTCCTTCACCAAAGATACGGATATGTCACCGGGATCAGCTCCTATTGGAATATTAACCTCTATGCTTTGCCCGCCTGTGGTTTGCGCATAAACGGTAATGCTCTGTACTTCATTATGCGGTATATGGGTGTTAGAAATAGTTTCATGATTGCCCACTATTCCTGAGTTTACCACACGATAGTATGTACTCTCAGACCTCCAGCCGTTGTTCCAGTAATTACGATTGGTGGCTTTGTTGTCCAAGCCGTTTACCTGAATGCGCACAGAGTCCATCTCTATGTCGCTAATTTCATACTCAGAATCATTCTCGGCATTGTACTTCTCAACCACGCGATCCAGAAGCTCATTGTTTGTATTCATTACATGGAACTCTGTTCCGCCAGCATCAGTCGAGGTTTTCTGCGCGTAAACAACCGTGTCATCACTTATTATCTCGCTGGGCAGGAACGGATAGCCACCGTTTACATTTTTGTCCCAGTTTGTGAATACATAAGTTAGATAAGTAGGGTCGTCAGGCATGTTCTCCATCCCGAGAGAATTACCCGTGGTTACAAACTCTACATCATAAAGACTCCATGTAGTAAGCTCACCTTCATCTTCATTATAAAATGCGACGATAGAGGTGTCATCATTATTGGCCTCAATTTCGTATGTATCGCCGTCAACTTTGATATAACGCAGGTCTCCGGAATAGACTCTCACGGTTCCCTCTGTCCCATCGCTCAGTGTATAACGGATGTCAATGGAACGGATGTTTCGGGGATTGCCTCTATCTGCAACATCAGACAGGCGAGTCCAGAAATACATGAGGTTATTTGCCCCGGTAGGAACCTTAGTGACGTCCCAATCATTATCTGTGTAGTCCTGTACGAAATTGAACGTTACATCATCAATTTCTGTGCCTTCATCCACATCCGTAACGTCGTTGACGTACAGAAGCTTCAAAAGCGCCGGCTCATAGGCTATATACTCGATGGTCGCGCCGGTGTCGATTTCGCCTTTGGGGAAATCGGGAACCTTATATTCGGGGCAGAGGTAGATGGTCAGCGTCGCGATTTCATCGTTATACATACTGTAGGTCCATCGGAATTGAATTTGCTTATTCCCATAACTCCATTCCGTATTGGTTCCTCTATCAATTGAAGCAGATTCAATATCATATATGGAACTGGCTTCTGAGGTAAGATTAACAGTAATAATATTGTTTGTAGACCAAACACTATTCCAGTCATCTTCCTGCAAGACTGAACCATCATCGCTGCTTCTTACAACAACGTGAATCGTCTTTAATTCACCCGAGCCGGGCGAGCCCTCATCGCTATTATAGCTTGGAGTTACATAACTGGTAATCTCACGAGTACCGCCGGTGCCATCCGCCAACACTCCGACCGGCAGCAGGCTTACTACCAGCATGAGCACCATCAGCATCGCCAAAAGGCGTTTTTTCATAGTCTTTTCTCCTCCTTGGTGTTTGTTATGGCATCCCCCGCGGGGATATACATACTTGGAATATTTTTGCTGCGCCGCACCTTGCCGGCGCAGACGGGGCAGGAGCAGAAGGTGCCGCGGGCGCGGGTGAATATCACCGAGCGCCACACGTGGCCTTCCGAGCAGCGCCACCAGACCTTTTTGTGGCTGCCCGTCGTGACCATCTCCGGGGTCAGCGCCCCGTTCAGATCCTGCGCCCACTCGGCAGCGACCTTGGGCTGCTGCGAGGCGAGGTCGTTGAACCCGGGCATGACCTTGCGGCCCTTGCAATACGGGCATCCGCTGCCGCTGGAGCTCCGCGCAGAGATCATCGCCTGGTACTCATGCCCGGCCGGGCAGCGCCACCAGACGCGTCGGTTGCTGTACGGCGTCACGCTCTCGGGCGTGAGCGAGCCGTTCTTCTCGGGGTGCCACTGTGCCGCCAGCTCGGGCTTGACCGTGGCCAGGTCATTGTCGCCCGGCTGAACCCTCTTTCCGCTGCAATACGGGCATCCGGAGCCCTCGGTGCGCGCCGAGACGCGCGCGAGCCACTCGTGCCCCTTGCCGCAGCGCCACCATACCCGGCGGCTGGACCCGGGGAACACGTCCCTGGGCGTCAGCGGAGCGTTGCGCCCGACGTTCCACTCCGCCGCGAGCGCGGGATTGGCGGAGGCCAAATCGTTCTCGCCCGGGCTGAGCGAGCGATTTGCGCAAACCGGACAGCCTGTCCCGTCCGTGCGCGATTTCACCGACGCGCGCCAGCTGTGCCCCTTGGAGCACTTCCACCAGACGTACCGGTGGCTGCTGGGCAGGACGGTGTCCGGGGAGAGAGGCAGGTTCTTCTCCTCATCCCACTCGCGTACAAGCTCCGGATACAGCGTGGATAGGTCGTTTTTCCCCGGCACGGGTAGGCGACCCGAGCAATATGGACAGCCTGTGTGCTCGCCGGTGCGGCTTGTCGCGCTGGCCTGATAGCTGTGAGCGCGCGCGCACCGCCACCAGAGCTTTTTCTTACTGCCATACGAGACCTGCTCCGGCGTCAGAGCGTTCTTCTCTCTGTCCCATTCGTCGAGCAGAGCCATCTCGCCGGACTCGAGGCAGTAGTCATATAACGATTTGCGCATGGCATCCCCCTTCCGCGACGGACACAATCCGTCTTGTGTCCCTGAAATTGGACACTGAGCCAGCACATGTCCTTACTAGCTTCCAATTTTATCATTATCAGCCACCTAAATCAAGTCCCAGCTTCAAAAAATAACAGGCTAATTACGACCGATCTGTAGGATTCGTGACCGGTCGTGCCTAAGTGCGCTTATTTATACCCCGGAAGGCCGTTCCATGGAGCGGCCTTTCTTTTATTACAGAAGCTAGAAAGACATAAGACGGATTATGTCCTTCTTGTTTTTTCTAGGAAATCAGCCGCAGACGTTCCAACATGGCGCGGTGCTCCGCGCCGGTGGAGATGAGGTATATGCGTGTGGTCTCGAGCGAGCTGTGCCCCAGAACATCCGCCAGCTTCACCACGTCACGGCACTCACTGTAGAACGCGCGCGCAAACAGGTGGCGCAGGTTGTGGGGATAGACCTTGGACGGCTCGACCCCGGCACGCAGGCTCAGCGCCTTCATGTGCGCCCAAATCTGCTTGCGCGAGAGGCTCCTGCCGCTGTCGGACAGAAAGATCTCGCCGCCGCGTATGCCCTGCCGGGAAGCGTAGCGCAGCAGCTTCGAGCGCAGGCGCGAGGGCACCATGATGATGCGTATCTTGCCCTTGAGCGATATGCGGGCGGTTCCCACCCTCACTCGTTCGAGCGTGATGAACTTCAGCTCGCTGACACGTATGCCCGTGGCGCATATCGTCTCCATGACCAGCGCCATGCGCTCGTCCTTTTCGTCCCTGGCCGCGCGGACAAGGCGGCCGTACTCCTCGCGGGTGAGCTCGCGGCGCTCGTCGCGGAACAGCTGACGCTGCCTGCGCACCGGGCGCAGGCGGCAGTCCGGCCTGCCCAGATACGACAGTAGCCCGTTTACGGCGGCGATTTTACAGTTGATGGTGGACGCGGCAAGCAGACCCTCGGTGAGCGTATTTTTCCAATCTGCCGCAGCTTGATGTGTCAGCTCGCGCCGGTCAAGCCATATCGCAAATTCGCGCGCATAGCGTATATAGCTCTCGAGCGTGGAAACTGAGCGTTCCGCGGCTCTGAGGGCTTCGCGATAGCCGCTGAGGTGTTCGCCTGTGATGGTTCGGTCTGACATGGCTGTGCCTCCTCGTGTTAATATAAATGTATAAGCGCCCTGCGCGCATGAATCGAACAAAACAGCCCCGGCGAAGGATCGCCGGGGCTGACTCACATATTTGCCGCCGGAGCCGGAGGGTTCGTCCGGCTCGCGCACTGGACTATTTGAGCTTGCTTACGTCGTCCAGGTATATGGACACCTCGCCGCACTCGGGGCAAATCGCGACCCGTGGCTGGCCTATCCTGCCGCCGAACAGCTTGCCGGCGTCGGAGGACAGGACGATGCCGTACCCGGCGCCCTCGACCTTTATGGCGCAGTCCTCGCGCATTTCGGCGCCGCAGCGTATACACTTTCTCATGTCGTTTAACCTCCCAGAGAGTTTATAAGAGCCTGCACCTCGTTGAAAAAACGCGACAGGTGGAAGCCGTCGGCGACGGCGTGGTGTATGTTCATGGTCAGGGGCATGCTCAGCCCGCCCCTGCCGTCGGGCGAGTATCTGCCCCAGGTGACGACCGGTGCGAGAAATTTGCCCTCGTCGAAGACGTGCATGTCGACGTGCCGGTAGCTGACCCAGGGCAGGCAGGACACATCGAAAAAGTTGGGCGGCTGATCGGGCGCGATGCCCCGCAGCGCGCGGTTGGCTTCGGCGTCGCGCAGATAACGTCCGTGGAAGTCGAAAAGGTCGTCCGAGTAGGCGGTGACCAGCTTTGTAAAGCTCTCGTCCTCCCGGTGGAAGTCCGCGTAGCTCGGGGAGACGGACTCCCAGCGGACCAGGTTGCCGCCGGCGTCCCAGCCGTATTTGAACTCGTCGCGGCTGTTCACGACCTTGGACACGACCCATATCATGGACGGGTAGAACCTCAGGCCGTGCGCCTTCGCGTACTTGACCAGGGGCGCGACGTCCACGTCCACGGTCAGGCTCATTACTATGCGCATTTTGTCCATGTAGAACCGGAAAAGCCCGCCCCGGCTCCATGCGTCTATATCTATGATTTCGCAGTTCATATCTGTTCTCCTTTGCATCTGTTTTTCGGAATGCAAGGCAGAGCGGACAGAACCTATGATCCGTTTACGCTCCATCCAGTCAAGCCCTGCATGGAGCGTGGACAAGGCCGCGCTTCACATATACCACCCCTTTCGGCTTACTGCGGCAGAGCCGCCGGTGAACATTATACGTGTTATGCGCGCGGTTTTCAACTTTTCCCGTCCGCGCAAAAACAAAGGGAGGCTCCGCAGCGCGGAGCCTCCCGTATTTGCGGCCTTAGCCGTTATTCTGCATTTCACGCTCGAAGTGGTCTATCTTGTCCTCCTTGCCGATAACGGCGACGATGTCGCCCTCACGGAAGACGTACTGCGGCGGGAACTCGACGTCGGTCTGGTGGTCGCGCTCGACGGCGATGACGTTTATGCCGTAGGCGTTGCGTATGTTCAGCTCCAGTATGCTGTGCCCTACCATGGCTCCGCCCACCGCGATGCGCCTGACCTCCACGTTGTCGTCCAGGGAGATGTAGTCGATGAGGCTGCCGGAGATAAGCCGCTTGCCTATACGCACGGCCATGTCCGACTCGGGATACACGACCATGGCTCCCAGCTGTTTGAGCACCTCGCCGTGCTCCTGGCTGTTGGCCTTGGATATGACGTTGGGTATGCCCATCCTTATGACCAGCATGGTGGTGAGTATGCTCACGTCCAGGGCTTCGCCGATGCAGATGGTGACGGTGCCGCAGTTCTGGATGCCGGTCTCCTCAAGGGTTTCCTGATTCAGATTGTCCACGACAAAGGCGAAGTCCGTGTACTTCCGCACGGCCTTGACCCTCTGCTCGTCCTTGTCTATGGCGATGACCTCTTTGCCGGCCTCGGCAAGAGTCTTGACCAGTGCCGAGCCGAAGCGACCCAGACCTATGACACCGAAAGAAATATCCGAATTCTTCTTTTTCATAGAAACCTACCCTATCGTAATGGATTCTTGAGTGTAGCGAATATTGGGTTCAGCGCGGTTTATCCAGATGGACACCAGAGTGAAGGCTCCCAGGCGCCCGACGTACATCGTGAGTATGAGCACCACCTTGCTGGCGACCGTCAGGCCGGGGGTTATGCCCGTAGAGAGCCCCACGGTGCCGAAGGCGGAGACCTCCTCGAACAGGAGGCGTATGAAGTCTGTATCGGGCTCCAGGATGCAGAGCAGGAACGTTCCGGCGCATACGACGAGCATACTGAGAAGCGCCACGACGGCGGACTTGCTCAGCGTCTCCTCGGGCAGCGTGCGGTGGAACGCGCCGGGACGGCGCTTGGTGAAGATCGCCCACACCTCCTGCATCAGCGCAAAGAAGGTGGTCGTCTTGATGCCGCCGCCGGTGGAGCCGGGGGAGGCGCCGATGAACATGAGCAGGATGAGGACAAACAGCCCTGCGTTGGTCAGCTCGCCCATGGAGTACGTGGAGAAGCCGGCGGTACGCGCCGACACGCTGTGGAAGAATGCTCCCAGCCAGCTCATGTCCTCGGTGGCCTTGAGCAGCAGCGTGCCTATTATAAGCAGCGCCGCCGTGGTCGAGATGACGACCTTGGAGTGGAGGGTGAGCTTGCGGAAGGAGCGCGCGCGCACCACGTCAAGTATGACGAGGAAGCCGATGCCGCCGAAGATTATGAGCGCGCAGGTGGTGAGGTTCAGCAGTATGTCGCTCTGATACGGTATCAGGTTCTGCATACCGCCGAGTATGTCGAAGCCGGAGTTGTTGAACGCGGCGACCGAGTGGAATATGCTCGTCCAGATCGCGCGCGGCAGGGGGTAGTCCTGGGAAAAGGAGATAAAGCTCAATATCGCGCCCGCGCCTTCAAAGCACAGCGTGACGAGCAGCACCCACTTGACCAGCTTGACCATGCCCTGGAACGTGTCCACGTTCAGAGCCTCCTTGACCAGCAGACGCCCGTGGAAGCTCACGCGCTTTCCCGCGGCGAGCACCAGACCCACGCCGACCGAGCTGACACCCAGGCCGCCTATCTGTATCAGCGCCGCGAGCACCACTTGACCGAAGACGGTGAAGTTGTCAAAGGCGTCGATGGCAATCAGACCCGTGACGCACACCGCGCTGGTGGACGTGAACAGCGCGTCGATGTAGTGGACCTTGACGCCGGGGCGCACGGAAACGGGGAGTATCAGCAGAACGGAGCCGATCAGTATGACCGCTGCGAAGCCCATGGCTATCAGCCGCCCGGGCGGCTGACGCTTGAAGAACAGTGCGATAGATTTCATGTCTGTTGTTTGGACGCTTGACCTGCGTCCCGCCCTCCGCTTTTTGCCGGCGAAGGCAGACCGGCCGGCAAGGAGCACGTTGACTTCTTGCTCTGCCGCCGGCGCCGTGGCCGCAAGATTTAGAATAAGCGCCCTTAATATAGCATCAGCGTCATGCTATGTCAATACGCCCGTGCGGAGGCTTTTAAAAAAATGTACGCGGCTGACATTTGCGGGGAAAAATATGTTTTTTGTGGCTGAAGTCAGTCCTCAGACATACCTTCCGTCACGTCCAGTATTATGCCTGCCATCTGCTCCGGCGTCTCCTTGTACCCGCGCATTATCCAGGCGCTGACCAGGCCGTAGAGGGCGTAGGCGATGCCGTAGTTCCTGTAGTACATGCCCACGTCGTCCTCCTGCGGCTCGTGCATCATTATTTGAATGTAGGCCTCAAGTATGACGTTCTGGTGCCCGGCGGCGTAGAGCATGTCGCTGACGTCGCGTATCGACAGGCAGAACTCGAAGAACATCTGCGTCGAGGAGTATATGTCGTCCCTCACCCCGTCAAAATGGTGCTGCTGGGAAAAGGCGTTCCACATACAGCGGAGCTTGAAGGACAGCACCTCGTCCTTGTTCTTGAAGTAGCGGAAATAGGTGGAGCGACCGACGTCCGCCTTCGCCGTCATCTCCTCAATGCTTATTTTTTCGATGGGCTTCTCCCGCATGAGCTCGAGCAGCGCCGTGCCCATGCACTCCTTCAGGTATTCGGTCGTGGCCGTTGACCTTCTCATTGTGCATCGCCTCTCTGATACGAATTGTAGGTATAGTCTCTTTGAAACTGCTTGCGGCCTTCGTCCCACTTTTGCTCGGGGACTTGATTTTAAATAAAGTTATGGTATGATAATGCCAATGATACGAGAGTTTCTTTTATACTATCATTTATTTTGCCGCCTGTCAACTTGTATCATGCCCGCAGCGGCTGCGGGCGGCGCAGCTGCGAAGACTTGAGAAAGGAAAGATAAAATGGGCACATCGGTGCTGTACAACGATCTCTGCAACCTGGGCTTTGTGCTGTTCGGGTATATCTCGGGCAGCGTGCTGTACGCGAGGGTGTTCGCCTCGCTCTGCGGCAGGGACATCCTCTCCGAGAGCGGCGACAAGAATCCAGGCACGGCCAACGCCTTTACCTACGGCGGGTTCTGGTGCGGGCTCGGAACCCTGGTGTTCGACCTGATCAAGGGGTTCCTGCCCGTGTATTTGTTCACGCGCCACGGCGGTGAGGCCGGGACGTTTGCCGCCGCCGTGATAGTCGCGGCGCCCGTCATAGGTCACGCCTTCCCGCTGTTTTACGGCTTCAGGGGAGGCAAGGGCATCGCCGTCAGCTTTGGCGCGCTGGCCGGACTGTATCCGCAGCTGGACGGGCTGCTGACGCTGGCCTTTACATTTATACTCTTTTCGACGGTATTGAAGATAACGCCGCATTTCCACCGCACGGCCGTCACTTACGTGACGTCGCTGCTGCTGCTCATAGGCAGCCCCGGCGGAGCCGGCGCGGTGCCGGGCTTTGCCGTGATAGCCGGAGTGGTGCTGTTGAGGCTGCTTCTCAGCAAAGAGAAGCCGGGCAGAATGGAGGTGAGCCTGCTTGGACGTCCTGTTGCTTTCCTGCGGGACAGGCGGCGGACATAACGCCGCCGCGCGGGCGATAGCGGAGGAGCTGCGCCGCCGCGGCCACGGCGCGGAGATACTTAACCCGTATTCGCTTTGCAGCGAGGAGCTGGCCGGGCGCATAGACAGAACGTATATACGCAACGTGCAGAAGGCTCCGCGGCTGTTCGGCGCGGTCTACCGCCTGGGCGAGTGGTACAGGAAGCTGCCCTCGCGCTCTCCCGTGTACCTGGCGAACCGGCTGATGGCGCCGGTCATGGCCGAATACCTGGAGCAAAACCGCTTCGACCTCATTATAACCACGCACATCTTCCCGGCGGGCATACTGACAGCCGTCAGGCGCAGCGGCGTGGAGACGCCGAAGGTGATACACGTCGCGACGGACTACGTGTGCATACCGTTCACGGAGGAGTCGGAGTGCGACGCGTACGTTATTCCGTCCGCGGAGCTGACGGACGAGTTCGCCGGTTACGGCATCCCACGGGAGAAGCTTTGCCCGCTGGGCATACCGGTATCCTCCGCCTTCGCCGGCGGCGAGAGCCGCAGGGAGGCTCGCGCCAGGCTGGGGCTGAGCGGCAGCGGGAAGTACATACTCGTCTCCGGCGGGAGCATGGGAGGCGGCAGCATAAAGAGCGCAATCCAGGCGCTGGCCACCGCCGCCGCAGGTCGGGGCGACACCGAGCTCATAGTGGTCTGCGGCTCGAACAGTCAGCTCTACGGCGAACTGGAAGCTAGGCAGCTGCCGAACACGACCCTGCTGGGCTTTACGGACGACATGGCCGGGTATATGCGCGCCTGCGACCTGTTCGTGACCAAGCCGGGCGGACTGTCCTCCACGGAGGCCGCGGTTTGCGGCGTGCCGATGGTGCACACGGCGGCCATACCCGGCTGCGAGACCTTCAACGCCGGCTACTTCAGCTCCCGCAGCCTGAGCCTGCTGTGCCCGTCCACGGCTGACGGACTTCTGCCGGCCTTGGACTTGCTGGACGCTCCGCGCGAGCGCGCCGCGATGGTGCGCAGGCAGGCCGAACTCATAAACCCCTGCGCCGCCGGGGACATCTGCGGTCTGGCCGAGAGAATGGCCGGACTGAGCGGTGCGATAAATGCCCGCCGCGCAGTCGTGGCCTGCTGACGCAAGACGAATATACGACCAGCCCGGAAGCAAACGCTTCCGGGCTGGTGCTTTATCAGGTCAATTATACTGTCAGAGCATAAGTTAAGGGGAACAACGGGAACGAATAATGTTTAACCGGCTCGTGGATATCCCGAGCCGGTTTGTTAATTACAAACAAATGCTAGATGAGCCTCTTTGTAATGGCCTCATTTACCGGCTCTAGCTCTTTCTCCAACACACACTGCAAATCCCATAACAGGCGCGTTTCCTCCCCGGGTCCAACGGTCAATTCCCCTGTTGACTCCCAGCGGCAAAGGATTCGGTATAGGGCGATTGCTTCTTGTTCATTCAATTCGATATTCATATTTCCGGGTTTCTCCTTGTTTTATTGTGTAGGCAGTAATAACCTTGCCGTATTTATCAATCACGACAGTGGAACTCCTCCGCATAGCTTTCCAATGCCTCCTGACGGGTGGGTACTCTGGCAAGCCGGCAGAAAAAGGACGAGCCAAACAACGGCTGAGACAGACGCTCCACCCAAGCGGTTAAGATTTCCGGTGGCAGGGGATGCTCCTCCCGAAGAAAGATGACAGCATAGTAAGGAGACATAGGAGGGGAAGCCAGCTTCGTCAAGGGAACGTTGCTTCCAAAGGGAGCATTACAGAAGGACAAGTCCGGCGAAAAACGCGGATAGTATAACGCCCCGACAAACCAGTCATGCTCTCCGGCTTTGAGCTGCTCCGTTTGCTTTAAAAAGATGGGATAATCCGGGTCGCCAGGCTCCATAAACTCGCCCTCCTGAACGATCCGGTCGAGCGCAGGCAAGTTATAAAAGTCAAGGCGAAAGAATGGATTTTCTCCGGCCTCATCATCAGCCAGAATAAACTCCGCCGCATCAGGGGTATCCCATCCGTCTGCACAGTGATAGACGCCCCACCAATAGTTCCAATCTTGAATGCACAGGTATTTTTCCGGCTTGACGTTCATAAGCATTCTCCTTCTGATTGTAAAAAATGGTTTAGGATTTTCGATTGCTCTGGTCGGTAAAGTTCATGTTTTTCGTCAGTCAGTCCCTTTGTATGAAGCGGTATCTCATCCTTCAAGGTCATGGCTGGTAGCTGCTGCGGGCGAATTTCTCACAATTGCAGTCCGAAGTGCAGCACGACGGACGCGAGCACCAGTCCCAGGCACGACGCGCCGAGCACGTCGCTGGGGAAGTGTACGTACAGATATAGGCGCGAGAAGGATATCGCCGAGGCCAGCGGTATGGCTGCGTAGCCGAACTTCCGGTTGGCCGAGGTGATTATGACCGCGGCTATGGTCGAGGACAGCGTGTGCCCGGAGGGGAAGGAGTAGTCCCTGGGGTTGGATATGAGCAGCTTGACCGACGGCTCGCGCCAGCAGGGGCGGCTGCGTGCGACGAGGTTCTTCATGCAGACGTTGCCTATCAGCACGCCGATTATAAGCCCGGCGGCCAGCAGCAGTCCGAACCTGCGGTACGTCCGGCTGCAAGTCATGGCGGCGGCCGCCAGCAGCCAGACGACGCCGCCGTTGCCCATCGCGCTGACAAGCGGCATCAGCGCGTCAAGGAACCGGCAGCGCATGTTGGCCTGTATCCACTGCAAAACCCTGAATTCCATCCTCAAACCTCCTCACCCCGCCCGCCCGGGCGTTCAGAATATGTGTAAGTGTACAACACTCAAATTACAGCCGGTTTACGAAATATTAAACAGAGTATAAAATTTTTCGCCGGGATATGACAAAAGCCCGCGCCGCGGTCGCAGACCCGCCGGTGCTGATACTCGACGAGGCCACAAGCTCCATCGACACGCGCACCGAGGCGCTTGTCCAGCGCGGCATGGACGCGCTGATGAAGGGGCGGACTTCGTTCGTCATAGCCCACCGGCTGAGCACCGTGCGCAACGCCGACTGCATCATGGTGCTGGAGCACGGGCGCATAATAGAGCGCGGTACCCACGACAGCCTGATGGAGCAAAGGGGCAGATACTATCAGCTGTACACCGGCAGCGCGGTGGGGTGAGGGTGTTCAGCGAGGTCGGCGGGGGAGTATCTCGCGAAAGCCGCTGCGGGCCGCCTTGATGAGCGGCCTGACGTAGAGCAGCGCGACCGCCGCGCCCATCGCGCCCCAGACGGGGATCAGCAGGGCGTTGCCGGCCAGGTTCGCCACAGCGCCCGCGGCCGTGGTGGTCAGCGTGGCGGCGCTGCGCTTTTCCACCATGTACACCGTGGCGAAGAACGCCCCCAGACAGCCGAGCGCCGTGCCCAGCGTCAGCACGGGCGCGTAGTGCCAGGCGGAGAAGTAGTCCGGCGCAGCGAGGAAGCGCATGATGAGCCGTGACGCCGCCATCAGCACCGCCGCGCCCACCATTGCCAACGCCTCGTAGACCGAGTAGACGTTGGAGAAAAACCGCTCCCTCTCGGCTCTGGCGCGCCCCTCCATGGCCGAGAGCTGCCAGGCTGAGGTGAAGATGTTGGAGAGTATGAGCATGATGGTGGATATCTATTTCAAGCAGGTTGTTGCGGGTCAGTTCCATGAAGCGGAAGAACTCGTAAAACGTGACGGCCATCTGTTCCTCAAGGAAAAGGCTTGCGCCGCTGTGCCTGACGTTTATTCTCCTGAACCGGTTGTAGTACCGCCATACGGCGCAGACAAGCAGCAAAAAACGCCGCTTTGGACAAACAACGGCAGATTTTGCGTTTTTGTCGGCGAAGTTGCATTTTTGGAGAAATTGTGGAGGTCGGATATGGGACTGGATGCCAGAGTGCGCTATACCAAGCGCGTGATCCGCGAGAGTTTTATCAGCCTGATAAAAGAAAAGCCGTTCCACAGCATAAGCCGGTATCCTCCGATCTATGGCAAAATGAAGATTATCAGCGCGACAAGCAGCACGGCGGCGCAGACGAAGATCGGCGCCAGAAGCTTCGCGATTTCATTGAGAAATTCGTAGTTCATCTTTTGTCCTCCAGTGGTCTTGCGCCTGTGCCTCCGCGAGATTTCGCGCTTTTCTTTACAGGTGCAAGTGTACAGCCCGGATGTGAGCAAGCTGCTAATTAAATATTTCCAAGCCGTAAAAAGTTCATGGCCAGTCGGTGAACACCATGTTTGGAAAGAGCTCGGACTGCGGCTCTGGCGCGCGTCTTTTACCGACATGTATTGACAAAATCAAAGAATTGTGTTATAAATCTTGACTAATGTGAGGGAGTAGCAAGCGTTGCTCTGACGTGGCAAGTCAACATACTGCCCAACGGGCTGGCTTGTTTTAATTTGCGAGACTCATGTATGCTGGGACAGCCATACATGGAGTCTTTTTCTTTTGCTCCGACGCCGGGTGTGGTTGTGCCGCACCCGGATTTTTTATCGCACGGAGGTACAAAAATGGACTTGAGCTTTGCATTTTTCTTCAACAGCATCCTGCTGGGCGTGGGGCTGGCGATGGACGCCTTCTCGGTGTCCCTGGCCAACGGCCTGAACGAGCCGGGCATGAAAAGAGGGAAGACCTGCGGCGTGGCGCTGGTGTTTTCCGTGTTCCAGTTCGCCATGCCCATGATAGGCTGGATATGCGTGTCGACGATAGCGCAGCGCTTCAGGGCGTTCGAGCGGTTCATACCCTGGATAGCGCTCATACTGCTGTGCTTCATAGGCGGCAAGATGATCTACGAATGTCTCAAAAACCGCGACGGCGGCGGGGAGAAGCCCGCCGTGGGCTTCGGCGCGCTGCTGGTGCAGGGCGTGGCCACGTCCATAGACGCGCTGTCGGTGGGCTTTACCATCGCCGAATACAGCTTTGCCGAGGCGCTGCTTGCCTGCCTGCTGATAGGCGCGGTGACCTTCGTGATATGCTTCGCCGGCATCGTGATCGGCAAGAAGGCCGGAACCAGGCTCGCCAACAAGGCGGGGATCTTCGGCGGAGCCATACTCGTTTTCATAGGCTTGGAGATATTTATCACGGGTCTGCTGTGAGAGCGGCCCGCGAATTTGTGCGCAGAGGCGCTGAGGCCGGCCGGCCGGGCGTTTGCCCGGCCGGCCGGCCTGTCGTTTGCCGCGCTGCAGGAAAAAACTAAACCGCGCCCCTATTAGGGACGCGGTCTAGTTTTCCGGTATCATGGCAGGGAGAAGCTGCGGTTTCAGAAGTGCACGACAGTCCTGGGCAAACGGTCCGTCATACCGCTCACCGGCAGGCTGTGGCCGGGCGGTTCCGTCGAACCGCAGGCCGCAAGGGAGAGAGCAAGTGCCAAAGCTGCTAAAAAGGCCGCTATGCGCTTCATGTCGTGCCCCCCTTCATTCCGCTGACCAAAGAATAAACCAACATTGCATCAAAGTTGCATCATAAGTTTGGACGAATTGTGAAGAATTCGCCCGAGAACGCTCCCTCTGTATATAAAGACGCACAGAGAGGCGAAATGCAACAGCAAAGCGCAAATTTTATATTCTCTGCTTCCGGAAGGCAGAGGGGGTTATGCCCTCGCGGGATTTGAAAAGGTAGAGGAAGTGGTTGGTGTTCGGTATGCCCACCAGCTGGCCTATCTCGGCGATGGTGCGCGCGGAGTCCACCAGCAGCACCTTGGCGTGGTCGAGCCGGATGTCGATGAGGTAGTCGTTGGGACTCTTGCCGATGTAGCGCTTGAACTCGCGCGACATGTGGTATTTGCTGATGCCGAACTGCTTGGAGAGCGCGTCGAGCGTGATGCCCGAGGGGTAGTTGCGGTCGAGATAGCTCTGTATCGCGGCTATGATGTCCGGCACGATGACCTGCTTGGCCGAGGAGCTGACGAGGGCTACCTCCACCTCCAGGAACAGCTCCAGCAGCAGGTGGGAGTACACGCTTTCCGGGTCGGGGCCGGACTCCGTCCTCGGGCTGAGCAGCTGCCATATCAGCGAGCGGAAGCGCGTGCCCGCGCCGAAGGTGAGCTGTATCAGCCCCTGTCCGTACAGCGTGCCGCACAGCATCGAGCAGAGCGGGGAGGCCATGTGCCCGTGTATGCGCACAAACGCGCACTCCCACGGCTTTCCGGGCGCCGAGCGGAACTGTATCCTCCTGGAGCAGTCCGCCCAGACGCAGTCGTACTTCCGGCAGCGAATAGCCCGGCCGCTGATTATTACCTCGCCCTCGCCCGAGAGGCTGTAGCACAGCAGCGTGGCGTCGGGAGAATACACGTTGAACCCGTCGGGGGGCACCGTGGCCGAGCTGAGCCTCACCAGCTCTATGCCGGACTCGGGGTCCAGCTCGCTGTAGGAGCGCACGAATTTGGAGTACTTGATATCCGGGCGCGAATAGCTGGAGCCCTCCGCGACCACCTCGGCGTAGTGCTCCGGTTCGTCCTGGGAGTGGGCTATGAAAAGCTCCAGATACTCCTCCTCGTCCGGCGCGGCGGCCGGGAGCATATCGTCCGGCTCTATCGCCATCTCTATAAACTCGTCAAGGAATTCCTCGAGCCTGTCCCCACCCGAGGTGACGAAAGTATCTCCAACGAAGGCTGACCACCCCATTTCTCAAGCAAAATATATAGGAAAACGACGGCGACGCAGAGCATGAAAAGATGAAAGACGCACCCGTCGAGGGAAAAACAAGCAAAAACTGCGAAAAAAGTCTGTATTCACAGCGGATAAAATGCCTGTTAAATTTGGACAAGATTATTATAAAACAAACTATTTACGGCGTCAATAACATAAAAATGAATAAAATGTGTCGAAAGCCGCCAACATGTTTGTTATATTGCTGACAATCAATATATGTTGCTGTTAGATTACCGTCAAGGAATTAACATAGCAAGATATATAGAAATTGAAGCATCATTCTTAATTGAGTTTCGCCCGTGCAAGTACGATAATCAAGTCAGACAAGGGACGGAGAGTCCCGCAATACTATACCGGGAGGGCTTAACAGATGACTTTCAACTTCACCGAAGAACAAGTAATGATCCGCGACATGGTGCGCGAGTTCACCAAGAAGGAAGTGGAGCCCCGCGACAAGTGGATGGACGAGAACGGCTTCGACTACGAGCTGCACAAGAAGCTCACCCAGGCCGGGCTTATGGGCATCCACCTGGACGAGAAGTACGGCGGCGGTGGCGGCGACGCTGTCACCAGCATCATAGTCATCCACGAGCTGGCCAAGGGCAGCGCGTCTGTTGCGCTCTTTCTGGATGCCAACTGGCTCGCGGCCGACCTCATACTCTACCACGGCACCGAGGCTCAGAAGGACAAGTATCTCACCCAGGCCGCCCAGGGCAAGATCTTCGCCTTCGGCCTGACCGAGAGCAGCGCCGGCAGCGACGCCGCCGGCATCAAGAGCACGGTAGTCCCCGCTGACGACGGCGGCTGGATACTCAACGGAGGCAAGGCCTGGATAACCAACTCCGGCGTGGCCGACTACTACATAATCCTCGCCAAGACCGACCCCGACGCGGGCAACAAGGGCATCAGCGCCTTCATCGTCCCGAAGGACGCCGAGGGTCTGACCATCGGCAAGTTTGAGGACAAGATGGGCATGCGCGGCAGCGCCACCTGCGAGCTGAGCTTCGACAACATCCATCTGCCCGCCGACGCCCTGCTGGGCAGCCTGGGCATGGGCTTCAAGATGGCGATGCAGGCTCTCGACGGCGCGCGCATCAGCATCGGCGCCATCGCCGCCGGCCTGAGCGAGCACGCGATGACCATTGCCAAGAACTACGCCAACGAGCGCTACACCTTCGGCAAGCCCATCGCCAAGCACCAGGGTGTGCAGTTCAAGTTTGCCGACATGAGCGCCGAGATCCGCGCCATGGAGCTGATGACCTACGACACCGCCCGCATGAAGGCCGAGGGCAAGCGCCACACCCTCGAGGCCGCGCAGACCAAGCTGTTTGCCGGCACTCGCTGCACGCAGATCTGCCTGGAGTGCCAGCAGGTGCTCGGCGGCAACGGCTACAGCAAGGAGTACCACGTCGAGCGCTTCGTGCGCGACGCCAAGCTGCTTGAGATAGGCGAGGGCACCAACGAGATCCTCCGCATGCTCATCGGCGGCACCGTCCTGGCTCAGAAGTAATTACTATTGACGCTCTGCCCGGGTATTCCGGGCAGAGCGTGATAGGATGCCCAAATCTATACGTTGGAGAGAGACAATGAAGATACTTGTATTCGTAAAGCAGGTACCGGACACGGACGACGTCAAGCTCGACCCTAAGACCGGCAACCTGATGCGCGAGGGTGTTGAGAGCATCATGAACCCGCTCGACGCCAATGCAGTGGAGACGGCGCTCAGCCTCAAGGAGAAGTACGGCGGAACGGTCGTGGCCATCAGCATGGGTCCCCCGCAGGCCGACGAGGTGCTGAAGAAGGCTCTGGGCATGGGCTGCGACGAGAGCGTGCTGCTCTCCGACCGCGCGCTCGGCGGCGCCGACACGCTGGCCACCGGCTACCCGCTGGCCAAGGCGGCGGAGAAGATAGGCGAGTACGACCTGCTGATCTGCGGCCGCCACGCCACCGACGCCGAGACCGCTCAGACCGGACCCATCATCGCGGCCTTCCTGGGCATCCCCCAGGTCACGCTCTGCGGCGAGGTCGAGATCGAGGACGGCTGGGCCGTCTGCGAGAGGCTCCTGCCCGACCGCACCGAGAAGGTCAAGGTCAAGCTCCCGGCGCTCATCACCGTCTGCGCCGAGGCCAACGAGCCGCGCTACCCGACCCCCATCAACATCATGAAGGCGCTCAAGAAGCCGCGCTACACCTGGAACGCCGAAGACCTGGGCTGCGACCCCGACATGATAGGCATCCCCGGCTCCCCCAGCTCCAACAAGCGCATCTTTGAGCCGCCCAAGCGCAACACCGACACCAAGTACTTCGAGGGCGAGCCGGAGGCCATAGCCAAGGCCATCGCCGACGTACTCGAAGCCGAGCACATCATATAAGGAGGCGAATACCGATGACTAAAGAAGAATGCAAGGGCATATGGGTGTTCGCCGAGCAGGAAAACGGCGTCCTCTCCGGCACCGATTTTGAGCTGCTGGCCAAGGCGCACGACCTCAAGGCCAAGCTGGGCGGCACGGACACCGTCACGGCCGTGCTGCTGGGCGACAACGTCGCCGGTCTGGTCGACACGCTCTACGCCTACGGCGCGGAGCAGGTCATCCTGGCCGAGAACGCGAATTTGAAGGACTACAGCGCGCGCCCCTACGAGAAGGTGCTCGTCGACCTCGCCAACAAGTACAAGCCGAGCATATTCCTGTTCGCCGCCAGCCCGATAGGGCGCGACGTGGCTCCGCGCGTGATGTGCGACCTTCGCACCGGCCTGACCGCCGACGCCATCGACCTCGACGTGGACGAGGACGGTGTGTTCGTGCAGACCACCCCGAACTTCGGCGGCAACATACTCAGCCACATCGTCATACTCGAGAAGCGCCCGCAGATGGTCACGGTGCACCCGAAGGTGTTCGAGCCGTTTGCGCCCAAAGCCGGCGCGACCGGCGAGCTCATCACCGAGAGCGTCGAGGTCGAGGCCGATGCCGACTACGTCGTGCTGGAGACCAGCATGAAGAAGTTCGAGGGCAAGCCGATAGACGAGTGCGACGTGCTGGTGGCCGGAGGCCGCGGCATAAAGAGCGAGGAAGACCTCGCGCAGCTGCGTGAGCTGGCGCAGCTCCTCGGCGGCGAGCTTGCCTGCTCCAGGCCGCTCAACGACAACGGCTGGATGCCGCACGAGGATCAGATAGGTCAGAGCGGCACAACAGTCAAGCCCAAGTTCATACTGAACGTCGCCATCTCCGGCTCCGTCCAGTACCTGGCCGGTATGCAGAATTCCGGCTGCATCATGAGCATCAACCACACGGCGAGCGCGCCTATATACGACGTCTCGCACTACGGCGCGGTGGTCGACTACCGCAAGGTCATACCCGCGCTCATAGAGGAGATCAAAGCCCGCAAGGCTAAGTAATATCTACACGAAAAGGAGCAAGAAAAAATGAGCGATCGCAAGTTCATCATCCCCGAGTACGGCCCGTTTGCCGGTATGCGTGTCATCACCTCCGGCTCTCTTATCGCCATGCCCTTCGCCGCGACCATGCTGGCCGACTTCGGCGCTGAGGTCATCCACATCGAGCGTCCCGGCGTGGGCGACACGCTGCGTATGCTCGCTCCCTTCGCCGAGGTCAACGGCAAGAAGGTCGGCACCGCCTGGGCGCAGGACGCGCGCAACAAGCTCAGCCTGACCCTCGAGCTGAACCTCAAGCACCCCGAGGTCAAGGAGCTGTTCTACGGCCTCATCAAGGAAGCCGACATCTTCATGGAGAACATGGTCTGGCTCGACAAGCTGGGCATCTATGACGAGGAGCTGCTGAAGGTCAACCCGAAGCTGGTCATCGTCCACATCTCCGGCCTCGGCAACGCCAAGTTCGGCGGCGTGCCCAGCGTCTGCAACCGCGCCAGCTACGACATGATAGGCCAGGCCTTCTCCGGCTGGCTGTATCTGCAGGGCTTCAAGGACCGCGACCCCGTCGTCGCCAAGCCCTATATGAACGACTTCGTCTCCGCCTTCGCCGCCCTGTTCGGCACTCTCGCGGCCTACAACGTCGCGCAGAAGACCGGCAAGGGTCAGGTCGTCGACGTGGCTCAGTTCGAGGCCATGGCTCAGTACATGTGCGGCACCTACACCAGCTACACCATGGCCGGCGCCGTGACCGAGCGCAGCGGCAACGCCTCCCCGGCCTTCCAGCCCTACGACCTCTTTGAGAGCAAGGACGGCGCCCTCGTCGCCCTCGGCGCGTTCGGCCCCGGCGTGTACAAGCGCTGCATCCAGGCTCTGGGCTTCGACCTCGAGTACTTCAACTACAAGGATTGCTCCTCCGGCCCCGAGGCCGTATCCAGCGAAAAGGGCCGCGAGCTGAACGCCAAGGTCGTCGAGTGGTGCAAGGCTCACACCGCCGCCGAGATCGAGCAGATCATGGAGGATGCGAAGGTTCCCTGCTCCAAGGTCAACAACGCCAAGGACACCTTCGAGAACGAGCACTTCAAGTCCCGCGGCGACTGGATCACCTACGAGGACCAGACCGTCGGCGCCGACATCACCGCCTTCGGCATTGCCCCGAAGCTCAGCGAGACCCCGGGCAAGGTCTGGCGCGGCGCCCCGAGCATGGGTCAGGACACCGAAGCCGTCCTCAAGACCGTCCTCGGCTACGACGACGCCAAGATCGCCGAGCTGCGTGAGAAGAACCTCATCTAAGCTTTGCAACAATATGGCCGCCTGCGCCCTGCGGGCGGCCATATGCGGATTTGTTATCGTTCAAACTTTAACTAATTTTCCTGAGGGATTTCTTTTTGTGGCGACAAAAAGAAACCCCTCAGACTCCAAAGAGAAAAACGCTTTTGGTGCGATGGTTAGGCGGGGAATAGTGTTCACCACACGGTTCGACATATAGAAGTTTGCATCCCTAAGATTTATGCCAGATTAGGGTGCAACCAGCTTACCCCTCTAACAGATAACCCGGTAAGCGCTCCGGCGCAAAGCGCCGTCGCGCGAAAAAGACAGCACCCCAGTCTCGTAAAGTCTAAGGGATACCAACGTATATACGTCGAACCGTGAAGATAAAACTATCCCCCGGCACACAGACGCACCCAAAGCGGCTTTCCTTTCGGGGTCTGGGGGGCTTTCTTTGGC
>OJQW01000232.1_pt1 | contig 29130 bp, 39 predicted proteins | sample 1599041 | NCBI WGS metagenome assembly OJQW01 (sample SAMN03922518, study PRJEB24848) | human gut metagenome | isolation source: stool sample | host: Homo sapiens | place: Germany | collected 2010-02
TGTTGCTTCGCACAAAGAATGGGAAAAAGTCGCAAAAAGAATGAGAATTTTACTTCTCTGTCTTACAACAAAAAGAAAAATATGAAAAAGCGTTTACAGAGGCTCACAGCTTGTAAAATGAAAGGCCCCTGCTGCAAAAAGGCAGCAGGGGTTGTGCTTTGTAAACGGTCATTTTCAAGGGATAAAAAAGCCGTTTAACACCTAGAAATTGCAGTATTGTAGAACTCCCTGTTTATCTCGAAACCTACATAATATCGCCCTGCATTGCAGCACGCCACGGCAGTGGTGCCGCTGCCCATGCAGCAGTCCAGTACAAGCTGGCCGGGTTCGGTATAGGTTCGTATCAAATACTCGAATAGAGCGACAGGCTTTTGCGTGGGATGCAGGCCCTCCCGTTGACAGGGAAAGGTGAGCACCTGCCGGGGATAGTTTGTATACTTCTGCATATGCCAGCTGCAGTATATCGCCTGCCTTTGGATTTGATGGGTTTTTCCAGGGCCATCAAGCCTTGTGGGTTGTATACTGGTGCCTGCCGGTAAAATACCACTATATCCTCCACACAGCGCAGCGGTTGGTATTTTGCGAACGGAAAGCCGGTGACTTGATTTTTGTGCCAGTACCAACAATATCTAAAATGCTTTCGGTTACTGCTAATTAGCTGGGTTGTGAATGGTTGTGCAGCTGTAAATACCATGGCGGCACGAGGTTTGGCGACACGATATAGTTGCTGCCACAGCTCAGGGAGAGGGAGCATAACATCCCAATCCCCAGCGGTCGTGCCATATGGTAGATCCGTCAGAACCATATCTATACAGGCATCCGGCAACATGCCCATCCCTGCAAGACAGTCCATATTATAGATTTTATTGCGATAATCCATTGTGTTGCTCCTCTCTGCCCGCCTCATGCAGCTGCAGGCCGGCATAAAATGCCCCCAGCTGTCAGCCGGGGGTTCTGTTTATTGCTCGCTTTTTTTCTCTTTTGCCTGTTTGTACACCTGATGTACACCCACGCTGGCCAGCGCGCACAGGCCGCCTTGTACAATGGCCGTGAACACCGCCAGCACAACGCTCTGCCAGCCGTCCAGTTGGGCCGTAGCCATTACATACATCGCGGCCAAAAACATGCCCACTAAGGCCAGGGTGTAGGGGATATTGGCACTGGGGAAGCGTTTGTCTGCCTTCAGTGCGGCTCCCAGGCCAAACATCAACGGTACCAGCACGAAAAGCTCAGGTTTGATGTACTCCTGCAACGATGTGATGATTTCTGTCATGATTTTTACCCTCCATTTTAATTGTTCGGCATTGGGTGAGAATCGAAATATTACCCTTCCAGCGCCGCCTGTGCGGCCTTTATTTTGGCCTCTGCATGCTCTGCACGCTCTGTTGCGGCCTCGGCCTTTTCCCCGGCCTGCTGGGCCTGTTGCAACGCCGTGTCGCGCTCTGCTGTCACACTGGCCAGGCTGTTGCGCAAGGCCTGTGCCTCGGCCTTGCTCGCTTCCAGCTCTGCGCGCAGCGCCTCGATGTCATCCCCCGCAGACTCGTCCGGTTCTTCCGGTGTCTGTGCGGGCGGGGTATAGATACAATACCCCAGCCCCAGCTCTGTGGCCTTTGTCAGCACGATACGCTGGTCGCCAGCAGACGCCGGGCCTATGTACACAAGCGCATTGCCGCTGCCATCTACAGGCCCTTCGCTGTAACCAAGGCCCAGGCTCTGGGCCTGCTTTTTCAGCGCCGCCCTGTCCCCACTGCTGGCAGGGCCTATCTGCATCGTGATATTATCCGGTGATAACGGCTGCTCCATTTCGCTTTCCTCCTCTTCGGCGGCACCATATGTGCCCACCGCATTTTCAAAGCCCATGTACTGCGTAGGGTCAAGCCCCTTGCCCGTGGATGTGGCCCGCACCTCAAAGTGGCAGTGCGCATAGGGCGGGCTGGCCAGCGCCGCGTTGCCGGTGTTGCCCATTACGGCCAGCGCGTCGCCCGTTTCCACACGCTGGCCTACGGCCGCAAGGTTTTTGGCGTTGTGGCAGAAGTATAAATAGTTCACCGCGTCCGGCGTTTGGTTTGCGTCCAGCTTCACGCACACATACCAGCCCCATTCCCACGTGGGGTTGCCGGTGCTTTGCGCCACCCTGCGCGCCGTTACCACCGTGCCGGAAATGGCATGGCGCCCTGCGCCCAGCCCATAGCCGGGCATGCGGATGGTGGTGTCGTCCAGCCCTTCCACGTCTGCGCCGCCGTGCCACGTTTTGCCCCCGCCTCGCGTATAGCCCCAGCGGGCATAGCCATAGCGGATGCGGTTGCGCCCTCGGAAGAGAAGCATTTCATCCTGTGCCATATTTTTTGCCTCCTTTATCAGGTCTTTATTGTATCTTGTTAGTGCTGACCCAGTCCCGTCACCATTTTGCATTCCATTAGTTCCAACAGCAAGATTACCGCCGTTACCAAATTGTCCACTGGGCGTAGGTGAAGCAACTGTATAGTAGTATGCCTTGTCAGGCATTTCGTCTGCCGTCAACAAATGCTCTGCCTCACCAAAAGTACTACCTACAGTATGTGCTGTAGACGCTTGACGCAAAGCCAGGTTTTCCGCCACCTTTTCCCACGTTCCGCCAAACGCCGTGTTCGGGTCAAATTCATCATCGCCGGAATAATAGTACGAGCCCACGGGGTATATATCGTCCCATGTGATGATATTTGCCAAAGTTGTATCAGAAGATTAGATACTGAATATATACAAAGGTACTGCTTTTCTATCATCTTGCTGGCCATTTTTGTTTCCAGCAACGCTAAAATCTACTCCGTCGTCTGTATATTGTGCTGTACGTGAACCGTAGAATCCATCATATGCCATTCCAATTAGTCTAAATCTTATGCCTTTAATTATAAGCATGGAATTTAATGCATGCTCTATTTCAGTTGTAGGTGTGTATACGACCAACAACATATTAGAGCTCAAATTTTTCGGAATGGGAACAGTTTGCGAAACAAAAGCTTCGCTTGGTTTAGGGTTTTCCCATAAAAGTTTTGCTTTGCTTACCCACGCACTTGCAAATCCGTTTGGCATGCGTTACCCCTCCAATTCTTTTACTACTTCCGCCCGCCAGTGCTCCGGCACATCCTCCAGCGTCATACGGCCCATTTTTATTTGCAAGATATAAAACTGCACCATGTCACGCGCCTCCTATCATGCCCGCAAGCTCAATGATGGCCGCCTCCGCCGCATCCAGCCGTTGGCTCTCCGTGGGCGGTGGGTTAAGCTCGGCCTGTGTGTAGGCGTGGTAATACTGGCAGGGCTCGGTGATGTCCCTTGCTGGCACAAGGCGGCGCAGGCCGTCCGTGCCCTGCATCACCTCATAGTGCGCCGGTTCTGTGCCCACTACGCGCACACCGTCATATACATATCCCGCCTCAAGGTCGGGGGTCGTCAGCTCGGCGCCTGTGCGCTCATCATATATTTTCATGCCTAAGCCCCTGCCTTTCCGTAGAAATAAATATCAGCATCCGCCGTGGGCTTTTCCCATACTTTCAGCGACACGTTCCCAGCCCCCGGCGTGGAGGTGCCGCCGTTGATGGCGCTGCACACCTCGGCCAGCGCCTCATCTGTGGCCTGCACGCCCGTGGGCAGGTACATGGGCGGGCCAAGCTGCATGCCGTCCGTCACTGCCGGGCCGCCGTCAAAAGGCGTCAGCGCCACCGTCTGCGTCCAGCCCGCATCATCGCTGCCCGTCCACGCATCCACTTGCGGCGTGCATTTGTATGTGTAAAATAAAACCTTATCAATGGTTTTCTCTGCAGCGTGGTCATACACAGCACTTGTCACGCTGTGCACATAGGCGTCTTGTCCGTCTGATGTCTGGCCCCATATCACGGGTATTGTGTCTGCCATTTAGGTTTCCTCCTTTTCTCCAGTAAATTTATAGATTTTGGATGTATTGTTGGCTTTGGTAATTTTATACATGACGTTACTGGCATTCGGTGCAAAGAGGGCGATAGAGGTAGTATCATTTACGACAAACAATAGATATAGCCCGCCAATATTTGCTGGCTTTCCCGTCACCGCGTTGCCTAAATAATAAATCCCCGTATTTTGCACATCAGAAATATCACCGCTTGTAATAAGTTGCGGTGCCACTTGCGCAAACTGTGCCGCCGTTGCAAAATACTCCGCACTATGCCCCTGCAGCGTGTCTGCGTTGATGGGCGTAGGAGGCTGTGCAGGGGTGCCGTCATCCATTCTGTAGCGCATTACGTTATTGGGCACAGTACCGCCGCCACCGCCGACAAAGTACAGGATGGTATCTGCCCACAGGCACATTACTTTGGCATTGGCTGCGAAAAAAGCATCCGGCAGGGAATCACCATTGGGAAGCATAGCTGCCACAGCACGGCCCGCAATGCGGAATGTGTCACCTGTTGCATAGGCTGCATTTGGCACAATGACAAATTGATTTGAATTTGGCAAATCAATATCAAAATAGTTTTGCTCTTTCGTTGCCGATACGGTAGGCACTCCACTGGATATAGCCGAAAACCTTGCATCTGCCTCTGTCTTTGTATAGTAGTTTGACAGGTCAATGTTTCCGTGGCTGTCTACCCAATCACCGGTATCTGTATCCCAAACCCAGATAGTGTCAGTGCTTCCAACGATTGCCCAGTTGCCAGCTTGTCCGGTAGGATGAGCAGCGCGCAGCGCATCCGGCGTCTCATAGTATCCTACACCGCCCTGTGCCACCTGCTGTGCAATCTGTGCATAGTATTTGGCGTTGTCGGTATCTTCACCCTCACGCGTACCAGTACCGCCTGCGGCCCAGCTTTCCGCCAGCTTGGCGCTGGCTTCTGCCGCTGCCGCCTTCGCTTCAGTTTGTTCTACAAGGCCAGCAGCTTCCTTTACACTTTCTTTTGCCGTTTCAACCGCTTTTTCTGCTACTGCAACATTTTCCGCGGTAGTCGCCACAGCATCGTCCGCGCGCTCCGCGTCCTGCTTGCTCTGTGCGGCCGCATTGGCCGCAGTGTCTGCTAAATCCTGCATCTGTGCCAGGGCGGCCTCGAACATGTTTTTAGGCGGTGCAGCCGTGCCTTCCACGCTTGGGCTGATTTGCAAGCCGTTAGACTGCAGCTTGATAATTTCTGTGCCGGCTGCAGACTTTGCCACAAACTGCACCTGCAGCTCACCGGAGCAGGCCATAAAATCCGCATCCACCGGCCAGCTGATAACCACTGCCTCCTCGTCGTCTGGCGCAATCGTAACGCTGAGCTGCTTGTTGATAATGGTGTGGTAGTCCGGGTGTGTCGCGCGCACATACCAGGTAAGGGCAGACAGGTCATGCCCGTCATAATACCGCGGTCCCGTCAGGTCGTAGGTTTCGGCCCGCGCCTCGCCCTGTGTGTGCAGCCCGGTTTCCGGGCCGAAATACACATATTTACCCGCAAAAGGTATCCTGATTGCCATAGCGTCCTCCTCATTATCAGTTATTAACTATCGTGCCTGTGAGCTTTGTCCACTGGGAGTCCTTTGTCGTGCGCACGCAAATCTCGCCCATTTTGTTGTAGCGAAATTCTATGTCTGCGATGCCGGTAGCCTTGTTATCCACATATAGAGCGCGCTCGGCCACCTTGGCGTTATCTGCATTAGATGCTTTGCCCGCACTTTCGGCGGTCTGCGCCTGTTCGGCGGTTTTGGCGCTTTCCGCAGTTTTTGCGGTTTCTGCGCTTTCCGCGCTCTTGGCCGTATCAGCCGAGCCTGCGCTGGTAGCGATATCCGCCTTTGAGGCAGTTGCCGCCTTGCCCGCAGTCGTCGCATATCCCGCCTCAGTGGCATACGCCGCACGGCCTGCATTGTCGGCATAGACGCTTTGAGCAGGCGCCCCCACCGGGTACTCCACTACATAGGTGCCGCTGTCCTCAATGATGCGCACACGCTGCCCGGCCTCAAACCGCACACAGGCATTGCACTTATAGTGTTTTAGGCTCTCGGCTTCCGCCCCGTTAAAAATCAGAGTAATGCCGTCCTCATATACGGTTCCCACGGTCGCAAAAGATTGCCCTGTTGGCTCCTGCGGCACAATGGCCTGCTGCTCTTGGTACGTCTCCAGTATCACAGATACACCACCCTTTTGCCCGTATGCGTCATTTTGTAAGGCGCCTCCAGAGCGAGCTTCCAGCCCGTCTCCTCATATAGCGTGCTTTCGCCATCGCGTATCAGCTCCACCACATCATACACGGCATGGCGTCCACTTGGTCCCGTATAAAAGGTGCGCACCTCTGTGGTCTGCATGCTGCGAAAACGCTTGTTGTCCGCATACGCCTGCAGCTCGCTCTGCGATGCAATGTTATCCAGCTTTTCATAGCTCACAACTCTGCGGCCCAGGTTGCCCACAGAAAACGGGCTGTCTGGTCTGTCATTTATGGCTACTGCCCGCAGGGCCGTTTCCAGGTCAGGGTTATCCACCTCTACGATAAAGACGTTCGGATGGTTAAACATGTCAATCGTCTGGCCCCATTCCGGGTATTGAATAGAGTATTCGTCGTCCCGATACGTCACCGAAATAGCCTCTGCAGATGGCTGCTGGAACGCGCTGCAATGCACGGTCCCGCGGCTGTCCATCCAAATACTGTTGTAATTGATTTCCGCGGCTAGGGCATTGATGATGGTAAGCCGGTCTGTGCCCGGCTCCCAGTCCTCCCGGTCGGCCTGCAGGGTGGCGGTGTTGGCCTCCACTATAAAATCCATAATGCCGGATTCTACCAGCAGCGCCTGAATAGCCGCGGTGTACAGCGTGCCCTTCGCCAAATGTAATCGCTCCTCTATTTTTGAGGAAAAAGCCAGGTAGGTGAGGTCGTAGGCGGTGAGGCTCACCACCGGCCGCATCCCGTCGTTATCCATGCCGGCATCAGTCAATACATACTTACCCAGCGGCCAGGGCTGGCCGCCGATTGTAATTACCGGCTGAATTTGGTCCGTAAGATAGTTGATTTCGTCCGGTACCTCAAATTTGCCTGATAGCGTCCACTTTATCTGCGCGTCCGAGGTTACGCTAATTTCTGCGCCGCCGCCCCGGTAGGCGGTAAGGCGGGAAAACTCCACGTTATCCCGCAGCACCACATATTCCACGGCCACATTATCCGTCAATGTACGCCACCTCCTGGCGGTAATCCGTCTCCACGATGGTAAATTCCACGTCTGATGCCCGCCCATGGGCTACTTGCGCACTGCCCAGCGCCCCAATCACCACATCGCCCCAGCAGTCCTTATACACTACAATTTGCCCCAGCAGGCTGCGCACCGTCTGCACCGGCTCCCGGCCGCGCACAGTAAAGGCAAAATCATGGCTGCCCTCTGCCATGTGGTTTGTGTATGCTATCGGCTTTTGGCGCCCATAGTAGTGCACATAATCCATCTGCACGCTGTAGCTGCCCTGGTGTGTGGGCCTTTCGCCGCGCCGCAGGCGCAGTGGCAGCCATGCCCCGCCGTCCTCCACAGGCCCCAGCACCGCATTGTCAACGGCAAGGTAAGCGTATACCGGCGCGCTGTCGCCGTAATAGCCGTCAGCCGTTATGCCGCGCACTACATACTCCTGCTGGCCGTTGCTTATGCGGTCTGTGTATGCGCTGCCCTCCACGCGGGCGATTGGCATACCGCCCCGCAGAACGTAATATGCAGTATAGGCATCATCTGTCTGCCACTCCACGCTTATGCAGTTGTCCGCAGCGCGGAAGTTCGCGTCAATGGCAGGCCCCGGCACATTTTTCACCGTGACGCTGGCCATGGCCGCCGCGCTCTCAACGCCAAAAATCGTCTTGATTGTCAGCCGCACGGGGTAGGTTCCGTCCGGCAGAATATGCGGCATGCGGTACTCCTTGCCGGTGCTGTGCATCCAGCCTGTGTCATACTCCCCAATCTGTATGCGCACCCCCTGCTGGTCTGTCGATTGCCAGCGTATCGTGGGGCGCGGCTTGGTGTCCGTATACACAATTACCGGCGTGGCAGGTGCACGGCGGATAATGATAGTCGCCGCCGCACTGTAAGAACCCCACACGCCGTCTCCGTTTTTGGTGCGCACGCGCCACATAAGCGTGCCCTGCGCAAACTGCCCGGCTGGCGTTGCAAAGCTGGACGCCGCGCCCTCCGCTGTGCTCAAAGTGGTGTAGTGGCCGCCCATATTGTCACTGGTCTGCAGCTCATAGGCCGTCTGCACCGTGCCGGTGGCAATCTCGTGGCGCCAGACAAAGGTAATTCCCCCAGTGTCCTCCACAACAACGCCCACTGGGGAAACGCACACCGGCGTGCTCAGCGCATCCTGAGTGTTGACGTGTACCCATTCGCTGGTGCCTGTCGTGCCAGTGTTAGCCGTCACTGCCACCTGCCACTCAATGTCGTCGGCCGTAAAGGTGTTCGCAGGAAAATCGTAATAATTCTGCGCGCCATTTATCGTAACGCTCTGAACGTCCTCTTGCCCCTGTGTACGCCAACTTATTACAGCCGATGTCTGCACAATTTCGCCGGGCGCATCCTCGGCGCCCTCGCTCTGCAGGCTCCAGCCAAAGCGGTTGATTTCATGCTTCAGCACGCGCGCGCCTTCGGCGGGGTAAAGGTCTGCCGGTGTAACCGGCAGTTCCTCATTTCCAAAGGTTGTCCAGCTGCTGGTGGTCGTGCCGCCGCTGGTATCCGATACCTCCACCTGCCAGTCAATTTCCCCGGCAGGCAGCACGCCCGCTGGGATGGTATAGGCTTGCGTGGCGCCGTCAATGGTGTATTCCGTGTGCTCCTGCGTGCCGCTCTTCCGCCAGCGTAGCTTTGCCGCTGTCTGCCGCAGGCTGCCGGATAAATCATCCGGCTTCGAGTAGCTCAGTTCCCACGAAAAGTTTACCGGAAAGCCCTTGTAGGTGGTGGCCCGGCTGGAAGGCTGCAGGTCGGTCAGGCGTACTGCCGTACTCTGGAAGCTCACGGAGGTATAGCCGCCCGTGCCCGTCGCGCCGCTGGACGCATGCACCACAGCCTGCCACTCCATGCCGGGGCTTTCCGCGTTCGGCACTAAACCCGTGTCAAAGTCCACATACTTGCGGCTGCCGTCCACGCGGATTGTATGCCATTCGCTTTCCCCATTTGCACGCCACTGAAACTCCGTATAGCTTATCTGCAAGGTGCCGTTGATGGGTGTTTCCGCGGTCGTCCCCCACGAAAAGCGGTGATAAAAGCCCTTGCGTATCGTGGTGTTTGCCGGGCTGTAATTGCGCGAGGTTATGATGCCCTCATGCGTCTGCAACACGGCATAGGGTACATGGTCCGAGCCGTTCAGCCAAAACCGCGCTACACCGGGGTCTCCTGCGGTTGTGACACTGATGCGTGCCTCCCACCGCCCATTCCGTAGTGACACACCATCCTCACTTATCTTCCATTCGGGGCCGTTCCAGCTTGGCCCAGCTATCTGGCCCATAATGAGACTAAGTGGAAAGGCCGGATGGCAATATACTGCAATTTTTTCGTTATAATCAAAAACTTCTCCTTCGGGCACTGTTGCAGCATTAAAGTACAGCGTGCCGACGTCTACCATTCCAACTCCATGTGGGTCATCAATACGCAGTTCGCCCACGCCGCCGGAAATATTTTTGAAATTCTGACTATCGTCGCAGTATACAGTATAATGGCCCATTGTTCACATCCCTCTCACATAGCCCTGCCGGATGGTTCGCTTTTCCCCCTCCATCCGGCGTATAATTTGGTTAAAGGTCTCAATGTTGGATACATCCAGCACAATCTGCCTGTTATCTACATAGGTCCCCGTCCCGCGGCTTGCCGCCAGCATAGCGTGCGATTGCTCCGCAGTATATACCGTTTCGCCGCCGGAAAATCGCATCAGTTCCGGCCCGTTTTCACCCACCCAGCGCCAGCCCGGCGCGGCTGAGCGGGTGCCTCTGGCATAGCCCGTGCCCACCTGTGCCTGCAGGTCGCTCACGCTTGGCACCTGCTGTGTCTGGATATTGACAATCGGCACTCCGCGCAAGGCACTCACCAGCATGGCAATGCCTGCCGTCACCAGAAACACCGCCGCGCCCACAATCAGCAGGTCTGTCGCTAGCATTAAAAACTGAGAGCCCGCAGCAGCCGCCGTTGGCCCGGCCGCTGCCAGCGCCTTTGTCGCGGAGGCCGTGCCTGCCGCCACAACGCGCATGCCCACAGCCGTGCCCGCCGCCTTCACCGCCACCAGCGCCAGTCCCCCAGTAACCAGCACCACCACCGGGTTGAGTTCTGACAAAAAGCCTATCACGTCTGCGCCTACAGCCAGTATCTGGCCTGCCGCGTCCACAATGGCAAGTATCTGGTCCTGGTGGTCCACCAGCACCTGCATCAGTGTGGTTTTTATTTTGGTTTCAAGCGGCTCAATGCTTTTTGCCAGTTCTGTGTAAGACACCTGCAGCTCATAGTTCGCGGCTTCCGCCTCCATCATACCGGCATTTCCCTCTTTATAGCTGGCCCATAGTTCGTCCAAACCATTCTTGCGCAGTTCTTCCAACACAATTTGCTGGCGCCGCCCCTCGCTGCTGGTGCGGCTCAGCTTCTCGTTCAGGGCGTCCACATTGACGCCTAGGCGTCCCAGCAGCTCCGCATACTGGCCTGTTGCCTCGCCCGTGGCAATGGTCTCCTGCAGGCTGTCCGCCAGGCTTTCTATTTTTATCGTTTCCGGGAATTTCACCACCGCACCTGCCAGCAGGTCAATGGCATCCGCCGCCGTTTCGGCATCCTTAAAACCCGCCGCCAGCACGTTGGAAAGCGCCTCCACCACCTCGTTTGTGTCGCCCGTAATGGCATACAGTTCTCCGGCCTTTTCGTGCATATACTCCATGCCAATACCGGCGTCCTTTGCGTTTTGCTCCAGAAAAGATAAATCGCGCCGCAGCTCCTTGGTCTGCCCCAGCAGTTCCGTGCATTTCCCAATTACGGCGCTCAGCCCGTTGCCTATCAGGGTGCCCAGCGCCACGTCAAAGGTTTTCGCGCCTCTGCCGCCGTCCTCCATGCCGTTTCCGGCCTGCTTTGAGGCTTTCCCGGCTTTCTCCGCACTCTCCGTGGCTTGGTCCATCACCTTTTCCGCATCTGATAAGGCAGCCGCAAAATCGTCCGATTTCTTTACGTTTTTCTCAATCGACGCCTCAAGGCTCAGCATCCGCTTTTCAAGGCGCAGCGCCTGGCTACTGGTCTCACCGTACCGCTCCTGCACGCGCGCATGCTCGCGCTCGCAGTTTGCAAGCTCTGCCTGCTGGTTTACAATAGTCGCATTCAGGCGGTCCAACTCCCGCGCGGCCGCCTCAATGCCCTCGGTGGTGGGCTCTATTTTCCATTTTTCAGCGTTTTTACGGGCCTTTTCCAGCTCTTTATCAGCCTTTTGCACAGCGGTACCTGTGCTGGCGGCAAAGCCTTCCATCAGGCTCTGCATCTTGCTTATCGCCTGCTGGATGCGCCCAATATCAATGCTTGCGCCAATAACAATGCCGTCACCCGTTAATGTGGCCCCCACGCATATCCCTCCTGTCCATGGCTGCATCGTATTCCGCCTCGTAGTCCACGCGCTCCAGTGCCACGGCACGCTTTAAGCGAGCATACCGGGCGCGCTCCTTTGCGTCGGGTATCGTGCCCAAATCAATGCTACGGTAGCGCATGGCCGTCATAATCTGGCTGTCAGGTGGCAGGCTGTCAAATATCGCCCGAAACTCCCACCAGTGCATCCGCGCTGTTTTCAGGTCAATTCCCGCATATACGCGAAAGTCGCCCCAAATGCGCAGCGCATCCTTTTTCCAGTCCAGCAGCCGCTCCGGCGCCGGTTCCGCGTCCTCCGTCAGCTGCCCGCAGAAATAAAAATCGAGCACCCCCTGCAGGTGCTCGTCCTCACGCTCCGGCATCACGCCGCCGAATACATTTAGCAGCAGGATATCATGCTTTTCGGCCCAAAGCAGCGGCGAGTCTAGCACATAGCCCACGTTTTTCAGCCACCACAGCCAGTCCGTCGGCACTCTCCGGCCCTGTATCGTCTCCGGCAGTTGCAGCATCGGCAGCAGGCCCACCGTCTCTTGCTTGTCCGTCATGCGTCATTGCCTCCTTTGCCTCCGGCGCTATGTACTGCTGCAGCATTTCATTTCGGCCCGCCAGTATCTCGCCGTAAATGTACGCGCACAGGTCAATGTGCTCCCCGCTGTTTTCAGGCCGCCCCGCAAAAATCTCCCGGTATTCCTCCGGCCCGATGGTGCCCTCAATAAAGGTGCGGCATACGCGCACCAGCTTGTCGTTGGCAGCCAGCACGTCCTCCACCTTCGGGCGCTCCTGCTCCGCCGCGCCGTCCTGCTGCACGGCGGCGGTCGTCGCCTGCTGGTATACGCGGCTCAGCTCCTCCGCCGCCCGCAAAATGCGCGGGAAATCCCGTGTGACGCCTTCCAGCATCCTGCTGTCGGAAAAGTCACACGGGTACGCCTTGCCGCATATCACTACCTCGCGCTTTCGGCGAAACTCAAACCCCGCGCTCATTTCGCGCCCGCCTTTGCTGCAGCCGGGGTAAACGTAGGCGTGCCTCCCTCGGCAATCGTCACTACGCCCGCTTCCGGCGTACCCTCTATTTTCAGGCCAAACCCAATGTTCTCGCGGTTATTGGCGTCGCCGCTGCCGTCGTCCGTAATGCTCAGCACGGCAACGCCCTGGTGCCCGTTGACGGCCTCCGCCTCCATGTTGTCGTAGCACTCCAGAAACTTCACCCTGCGCCCGTCCAGGCTGTACAGCTTGTCCATAATGGCATCCTGCGCCTTGTCACCCAGCACGCGCCAGCCGCTCCATGTCCTCGACACAGTAATGCCCGTCACTTCGCTTTCAGCCACCCCGCGCCCGGCCATGTCGTAGTAGTCCTGGCTCTGCTCGCTGATGCTGTTCCCGCGGGAGGAAATCCCCTTGGCAATTTCCGCCCACTCCGGCGTTCCGTTTGTGCTTACATCTATCCACCAGCGGCGGTTATACGCGCGCGGCGTCAAATAGGTTCCCGGCATCGTCGTCACTCCTTTTCGTAAATTAAGGCGCCCTGTATTTTGTAGACGCCGTATTGATAGTTTTCGTCCCATTCCGTAAGGCCCCCGTCGCTGGCCGTAATGCGCAGAAACACCGCGTCCGTCAGCGGCACGCCCTTCCGGTTCTGCTCCTGCACCCAGTCCTGCAGGCGCTCCAAAAAGTTGCAGTTGTCCAGGCGCAGCACATCGTCCGCGCTCATGCGCGTGGCCGCAAGCACAAAATTGTACTGCCACGTCACCGCGCCCGTCATGTCCCGCGCCAGCTCCGCGCTGCCCGTGGGCAGTATCGCGCAGCCCTCGGCGTCCGTCTCAATCTGGTCTGTGCGCGGCGCAAGCTCCTGCAGCACCGGGCATTGCGCAAACAGCGCCTGCAAATCGTTCAAAATTGCCATTTACCTGCCTCCCTGCAGAATAAAGCGTTTTTCGTCTGCAAGTATCTGTTCGCCTTCCGCCGCCATCAGCCGCATGTCCCAGTACGGCCCGGCCAGGCGGTTATAGGTCGTCGTATACCGCAAATCCCTGTTCGTGGCCCGTTTCGGCGCGCGCCCCACCATCACCTTGCCGAAATACAAATACTTGATGTGCGGCCCGCGGATAACAATGCGCCCATTTTTCGGCTCCTGCCCTTGGGCAATGGCGTTTTCCACGCTGCTGTAAGTGCGCTTCGGCACATACTTGGTAATGCGCCGGGCGATGTTTCCCACAAGATGCTGCTGCGCGGGCCCTCCGGGCTCCAGCCCCAAATCCCGCGCCAGCGTCTGCAGCTCCGGCAGCCGGATGTCCACCTGCAGCATGCTCATTTTGCTGTCACCTCACAGTGGGGCAGCCCGCCGAACGTGCAGTGCACCAGCGCCTCCACGGTCAGGGGCTTGTCCGCCAGCAGCGCCCTCAGCGCCGCTGTGTCCGCCACCTCGCCCGTGCGCTCGCCCCGCACCACATAATCCCGCTCGCGGCCTGCGCCCTTATATTGCTCCGGCAGCTCTCCGGGTATGATAATGCTCACGCCCTCCGCGTCCTCCTGCCAGTAGCAGGCGGGGGCATACACCCGCGTATATGCCCCCGGCCCGGCCTGCAGGTACAGCGTGCAGCTCGCGTTTGGCGTCAGCATCCGCTTGCCCCCCGGTACAAAAGCCCGCTGCGCACGGGGATATACTGCGCGGCAATGCGCAGGCAGCGGCGCTCAAAGCTGCCCGTCTGCGCGTCGTCCTGCTGTATGCTGCGGCTCCATTTTCCCACGCTCTCGCTGGTTACCTTTCCGCCCGCCAGCACCGCCACGTCCTGGGCGTGCTGGGCGTCCGCCAGCGCGCAGTGCGCCATGCGCACGCTCCTTGCCAGCTTTTCATCCTTCTCCCAGGCCCCGTCCTGCAGGCGGTCCAGCGTCAGGCCGTGCAGCACATACTCCGCGCGGGCCAGGCATCCCTCCACCTCTGCCTCCGGCAGCCTGCCGTGGTAGGTGCCATAATAAAACTCCTTGTCCGCTACCATGCGCATTCCCTCCTGTGTTACGGTTACGCCTCCGGTGCTTCCGCGGCCTCCGGCTCGCCGGTCTCCAGCGCCGTCTGCACGGCCAGCAGTAAATCCTGCTTTTTGGCCGCGCCCGTCACGTCAATGCCGTGCGCCGCCGCAAAGCTGCGCAGCTCCGTCACCGTCATGTCCTCCGGCGCCTTCTCCTGCGCCGGGGCGGGGTCCTCTTTTCCCGCGCCGCGTGCCTCCGCCTCAGCGGCGGCCGCTTCGGCCCCTGCCGCAAGGGCCGGGGCGGTGTCCGTTTCCTCATAAAAAATCAGTCCAACCGTTCTCATATTTTCCTCCTGTCAGCTTCCGGCTTCTGCCGCGTGGTGCAGGTAAATGCCTGCCAGCTTGTTGGCGTACACATCCGCAATGCCCACAGTGCGGTAGCCAAACATGTGGCGGTCGCCGTCCATATCATCCTCCGGCCCCTTGATTTTTGGCACCACATGTTTTTGAAACTGGATAAGCGCAGACGGGTGAATCACCATAAAGTTGATGTTCTTGGCCGCAGTAGCCTTTTTATAGCCGCCTGCTTCTTCGCCGCTCGTTTTGCCGTCCAGCATGTCGATGGCCGTATAAAAGCGCGTCTGCGGCACCAGCGTTTTGCTTGCAAAGCGCGTCAGTATCTCGCGGCTCTTCGTCGTGTCCAGGTCGGCAATCATCCCGTCCAGGGTGGGCGTAATGTACAGGTGGCGGTTTTCCGTGGGCACCTCATCCTCGTCCATCTTTGTAACGGCCGCGCGCAGTGCCGCCAGCACTGCGGCGCCGTCCGAAAGGTCGGCCGCTGCAGCCTTGGAAATGCCGCTCTTGCCTGCGTAGGTCGCAAAGCGGAAGGCGTCCAGCTCCGGCACCACCTTGGTGCGGATAAACTCACCGCTAAGGCGGCTGAAAGCCAGCTTTGCAGTCTCCTGCTCGTCCAGCGCGTCCACATAAAACTTGCGGCCGCGGTCATAGTTGCATTTGATGGTCTCGTTCGTCATGGTTACGTCGCCCTTGACATAGCCGTCGTTGCGGCTGTAGTCGCCCAACCCCTGCATGCTCAGCATGGGCACAATCAGCTCATTGGCGTTCGCGCCCTGGCGCGCCAGCTCCGGGGCGCCGTCCAGCCTGCTGGTAAGTGACGCCAGCTTGTAAACCTCGTCCAAAATCGGCACAAATGCCTTTGCCAGTGCAATGTTGTTTGCCATATTGTTTTACCTTGCCTTTCTTGTTGTAGTGTGTGCGTCATTCCACGGGCAGGCCCGCTGCCTTGCGCATGCCCAGCATTTCAGCGCTGTATTTCGCGCCGCTGGGCAGTGCGCCGGTGCCGGTGCCTGCCGCGGGCGCGGGCTCGGCGCCGCTTTGTGCCGGCGCAAACAGATACCCGTCGCTCTTCTGCGCTGCTGCAATGGCCGCCGCAATGTCCGCATCCTGGTTCTTGCTGGCGCGCAGCGTCTCAAGGTCCAGCGCGCCTTGCGCCAGCTTCGGGTTGTATGCTCTTGCGTCCGTCAGCGCCTTTTCAATTTTGGCGGCAAAGGCAGCCGCGGCCAGCTTTTCGTCGCGGTCCTTCTCCGCGGCCTCCGCGCGCTGCTTGTAGTCCGCTATCTGTGCCTTTACCTGCTCCGCATCCAGCCCCTCAAATTTGCCGATTGCCTCGTTTGCGTCAGCCAGCTGCTGCTCAAGCCCCGCCGCCTTTGTGGCGGCCGCCTCCAGCTCCGCCTTCGGCGCATACTCCGCGGTAATCTGCGCCTCCAGCTTTTTGTCCAGCTCCTCGGTGTAGGCATCACCCAAAAGCTCCTTGGCCCATGTAAGTGCCATGTGTCAGTCTCCTTTCCTTGTCTCATAATGTTTTATACATAACAAAAGGACCCCCGCAAAGGGGTCCTTCGGTTATCGTTTCAGGGGCATTTTATGCCCGTTTTTATGCCTTTGAAAACATCCGTTTATTCGCTTTTTTCATCTGTCGCGCGAGTGCGCTGCAGTTCTTCCAGCAGTTCATCTATCGTGCGGGGGTCTGTGTACTGCTCAATCACCGCTCGCAGATTTTCGCCCGCGAACTCTGCTTCAAGGGTCTCCACATACTTTTCTATGTTCTCTCCAGAAGAAAAGTCATAGGCCGGATACTTACGTCCAGTCCTCTCCTGATATGCGGTCCGCAGCTGATGAACTCCATGCTCCCACAGATAGTCATGGTATGTCTGCGGCATAAAAGTTTCCTCTATCAGTATCGGCTCCTCGTTTTCGGAACGTTTCCGGGGCTGTTCATCGGGTTTCTTCATCCTGCATCCTCCTCAAAAAAGGGCTTCATACGCTTTCCACAATTCCGGCCATGCCATTTTTACAATTTTCAGTTCCGGGCTGTTCTGCGCTTCCAGCACAAACAGCTCTGCGAAAATCTCCAACGCCCGGTTGTCTGCACGGGCCGCCCAGTAAGCCCTTGTATGTCCGCTATCCTCAAACAACTCGCCTCCACTTAGAGCAGATAAAATATCTTTCATTGCTCCTTGCCGTATCTTACTTTCTAGCGTTTTATAAAGAGATATGTTTTTTTGAACATCCTTCGCAGCACGGTCAATAGCCTCCCGAAACCTCTTGTTTTCGAAAGACTGAATATTCAGAAAATCAGCGCGGTGTGCCGTCTCATGTAGCGCCGCAAAATCGAAATCCATCTCGTCAAAGCCCTTGGCCCTGGGGTTATACAAAATGACATCATCTTTCACGGAATACGCAAACGTGCTGTTTAACGTCTCGTCCGCACGGTATTCCGTGGGGTTGGAGCGGTTGTAGTAGTCTAAGTACATCTTAACGCGCTCCGGCGCCTGCGTCAATGTGTCCAGGTATTCCAGATGCTTGCGCAGGGCGGTGTCAAGATCCAGCGTGCCGTCCCTGCGCTTCAGGCCGCCCGCGGGCTGCGGCATTTCCAGCCGCCCGTCCGCCTTCAGCGCGCGGGCCAGCCCCGCCGCCCGCACCCGTTCCGGCGCGGTGGGCAGCCCGGCCGCCGCCGAAAACCGCTCATATTCCGCGTTTAACTGCCGCAGTAAAAGGCGGCTGCTGCGCAGTTCCCCGCTGCCCAGCTTGCCCGCCTCCTGCGCCGCGGCTATGCGGTCCTTGCATTGCCGGATGCTGCTTTCCAGCGCCTTCTGCTGCTGGGTGGCCTCATATTGCGTGTAGTGGCGGCCCTCATAGTCAATGCCCCGCGCATTTTCCTGCGCCAGCTCCGCCAGCTGCTCCTCCGTCCACTGTGGGCTGTCCACCCCCAGCCGGATAGGCCATGCAATGTGCTTGCAGCTCAGGGTGCCAATGCGCCGCTGCAGGCGGCTGTTCAGCGTCTTATACTCCTTGTCGCTGTACTGCCGCCCCTGTATGGGCTCATGGTCCGGGGCGCATGCCCCGTGCGCGCTTATCTCCCAGCCGTCATAGCCGCCCTCGTCGTGGTGCTGCTCCTGGATGGCCGTAGTCATTTCGCCCATCTTGCCCATAATGGCGCGCTGGGCCATGTACTCCACCGCAAAGCTGCGCCCGTCCGAGCGTTCAATGGTGCGTATGCCGCGCTGCCACAGCCGCAGCGTGGCCCGCCGCACGGCCTCCTCCGGCGTCTTTGCCCCGCTGGACACCTGCCGGAATACATAGTCCATCGTGCGCCGGTACACGTCCTTTATGGGGTACACCCGCCCGTCCACATCCGCCGCGGCCAGCTCGCCCAGCACATGGGCCACCTCGCTGCGCGTCGCCTTCACGTAGGCTTTGGCAATGTTCCGCAGGCTTTCGCTCTCCTCCAGCGGCGCGGTCTTTTCCGCCGCCCAGCCCAGCAGCTGCTCCACCGCATCATTTGTCAAAGCCGTCTGGCGCTGCAGCGCCTGTGCTATCGCGCTGTCTGCTCCGGCAAGGCTCTTTGCCAGCAGCAGCTTGTACGCGGCGCTGGACGTTACCTGCCCCGCCGCGGCAATGCACCGGCACAAATCGCGCAGCAGCTCCTCTGTAACGGGCCCGTATATGTCGGCTATCAGTTCCCGCAGCCCGTCAATTTCCTGCGGCGTCAGTGCCATGGCCTCACCTCATGCCCGCCTGGGCGGTCAGTTGCGTCATTTCCGGCATGTACCTTTCACGGATAGCCGCCAGCTCCTCCGGCGTCCCGCAGGGCAGGTCATATTTTTTGGCAAGCGCCAGCTCCGGCTTCAGCATCCCAGCCTGCACCAGCTCCAGCGTGTCCTGCCAGTCCTTCTCCGCGTCGTACAAAACGCCGTTGCCCCAGCTCACGCTCAGCAGCTCCTCCATGTCCACCGCCTGGGCGCTGCACAGCCCCAGCGCCTGGCCCCACAAATCCGTAATGCGCAGCGTTTCCAGCAGCGCGTCATACCACATCTGCTGCAAATCCATAATGGACAGGCTGTAATCGCCCTCGCTGCTACTTATTTCCTTCGCCGTGCGCTCTGCCGCCTCCACGTCCGACAAAATGCCGCGCTTCAGCCCAATAATGTTTTCGCACGCTTTCAAATAACTCTGCTTGCGCCGTTCAAAGCTTTCATCTCGCAGGGCCGGTGAAAATATCGTCAGGCCCCCGTCCCCGGTGTCGCCGTCCAACCCCACAAAAACATCATCCTTCAGCTTCGCCACGCCGCCCTCCGGTCCCGGCATCACCAGCTTGTCCGCGTTCGCCATAATTCTGCTGCGCCCCAGTTCAAACTCGCGCCCCAGCTGATACTCGTTGCGGTAAATGTTATGTATCAGCTGCACTGCGCCCTCGTATACGCTCACGCCGTCCGGGCTGCCGTCCACATTGTTTGCCATGGGCAGCCGGATGTAGGTCATTCCCAGCCCGCCAAAGGGCATGCTGTAGGTGTACTCCGGCGCAAGGTGCGCATACTGCGGCAGGCTGTCCAACCGCACCTCGCGGCCCAGCGTCTCGCTGGTGGACGATACATACAGCCTATATCGGATAGTTAAATACCCGTGCCCATCCACGCTGCGGCGCTCCAGCAGCGTATAGCAGCTGTCACCCGCCCGGCTCCGCTCGCTCAAAAGCACGTCGGTGATGCCCTCCGGCCCGCGGGCCAGTACGTTGTATCTGTCGCGCCGCACCATCTGGTAGGCAAGCCCGCCTGCGCTGCCCGGCGCAGGCTTCACAAAGCCCTCGCCGCCCACCAGCACCCACTGCAGCACCTCCTTTTTTATGGCGTCTATGCGGCTGCGCTGCGCGTCCAGCCACGCGGCCTTTCCACTCAGCGCCTGCCCGTTAAAGGCCGAATCATACTCCGCAAAGCATGCCTTTGTCAGCTTGTTAGTAATGGTGTAGGGCAGGCGCTGGGCCGGGTTTTCCTCCATGCCCTTTACTGCTTCGCGCATAAAAAACAGTTCAAACCATTCCCGCACGGCCTCCTGCATGGCGGGCGTGCTGATGTCCTTCAGCTTCGCTGCCTGCGCTCCTGTAATGGCGGCATCGTCAAATAGTGCCCGGATTACTGCGTTCATCTGCCGTTCCTCCTTTCAAAACAATTTGCGGCCGCCTTGCCCGCAGCCCGCGCTCCATGCCGTCTATGTACGCCCGCAGCGTGCGGTTTTCCGCTTCCAGCTCCCGCACGCGCTTTTGCGCCGTCTCCAGCGCGTCGCCGTATTCCAGCACCGCCCAGCTTGGCAGGTATTTCTTCAGCAGCCACTCCCTCAGCTTCATGCTTTATGCACCCTTTCGCTGCCAAATACGGCTGCAGGCGTACCGCGCCGCGTCTATGCCGTGGTCTCGCGCATCCATCAAAGTGCCCAGCACGGTTCCATCCGGCGCCACCTCATATTCCCATTCCAAAAACTCCTGCAGCGTGCACGGGCAGCGGTTCGGGTCTATCACAATGGCGGTCAGCCCCTGCAGCCATTTCACACCCAGTTCACGGCTGCCCGGCCCCTTTCGGGCGGGCCAGCACCGCAGCCCAAAGCTGCGGTAGTCTGCACAGGCTTTTTCATCCGAAAGGTCGGCCAGTATCAGCTCGCCCGGCGCCACCCGTTCCTTGACGATTTTCGCCGTGACATGGTTTGTCAGCTTGTTGCCTCTAGCCTCGTCGAATATATAAAGCGTGCGAGTGCCCGCGTGGTAGTAGGTGCGGATAAACACCCACGGGTCGGGGTACCAGCCCCAGTCCACGCCGCTGATGATATTGTCAAAGCCCGCTATCTCCTTTGCCGTTATTTTTCGGCTCACAATGTTGTCAAACACCTGCGTGCCGCTGCCCACCATTTCGCCCAGGTACATATGCCGGTATATCAGCGGCTTTGTCTTGCGCAGCCAGTCCGCGCCGTCCAAAAATTCCTTGCCCAGCCATTTCCGCGGCGCGTCCAAATAAGACGAGTGGTGCACCAGCTTACCCGGCTGCTGCTCCCGCGCATACCGGTTTGCCCAGTTGCGGGCATTTGGCGGCGGGTTATAGCTGATAAGCGTCAAGGTCGGGTTGTCGCCTGAGCCGCGGAAGGCCGATTGCTTCACGCTCAATACAGCGTTTTCCCCGCGGCGCAGCTGGTCGGCCTCCTCAAACCACAAACAGCCAATGTACCCAAATTGCGGTTTGATGCCCTTTATCTTCATTTCGTCGTCCAGCCCGCGGAAATAGATGGTCTGCCCCGTCGGCTTATAGATAAGGCGCAGCGGGTTCTTTTTTTGTATAAAGCTATCCGTAAGCCCCAATATGGCAATCGCCCACAGCATTTGCGCATACACGCTATCCTCCAGCGTGTTGCCCATCTGCCGCATCACCAGCGCGTGGCTCTTCGGCCATTTCAATAGCCATAGCACAATTTCCACACTGCAAAACGAGCTTTTCAGGCTGCCGCGCCCGCCCTCCTCCACTACCGTGTGCACGCTCTGGCTTCGAATCGCCCGGTGCGAGTCGTAAAACGCCCGGCCTATCACGTCTTTCAGGTCAACATTCACCGCCGGGCGGTTATATGCTGTCAACGATGTTCACCTCCGCCGCTCCGCCGCTGTTCTCCCTCTGCAGCTCCGTCCATAGCCGGATGGCGTCCATATCGCCCGCCTGGCATTTGCGCATCAGCACCGCATGCACCGCCGCAGTCTCCTCCACTGTGTATTTCTCCCTCAACAGGTCAAGCAGGGCCAGAAAATCCCGCTTGCTGGTCTTGGTATACTGTTTACGTAGCATTTTCAAATCGTCCACAAAGTTAAAATCACGCGCGTTTTTCTGCTGCTCAATGGCCTCGGCCAGCGCATCTATGCTCGTCTGCTGCGTCCTTTTCATTCTGCTTTCCCCTCGCTTTCGTCACAGCCCCAAAATTGCCCCTGTAACGCAAAAAGCCCCAGACGGGCAGTTTCCCCGCCGCAAGCTTGTAAACGGTTATAAACGCCTTCAAAACGGCGGTAAACGGGTTGTTACGGCAGGCTCGTGTCAATATCCGTTTTTTCGGCGGGCGCGCTTCGCCATCCGGCCATTTCTGCCCGGCTTTCTCTTGCCTTATGCCCGCCGCTCGCTCCGCAGGGGACGAATCAACCCCGCCTTGCTCCCGGCTACCCTGTTCGCTTTTTACACACTGTAAACGCCTTTTGTAAACCCTGTTTTCCGCACACAGCGCGGGAAGGGGCAGGCGGGCCGCCCGCTCTCCTTCATTGCCCATACGCACCTCGCGCACAGCTCCGGCGGCTGCATCAGCCTGCACCCGGCAATTTTCCGTGCCAAAGCCCGCCGCCGCGCGCTGAAGGTCCTGCGCTTTTTCATAATACCGCCGCCTCCTGTGCAATAAAGCTGAAGCGCAGCCTGCGCTGTGTGCCCAGTATATCCGCCAGCACGGTGGCCCGGCGCTGGCGCCGGTCCATATGTACAATACGGCCTGCAAACTGTAGCAGCGGCCCGTCCGTCACACGCCAGCCGCCCGGCGCAAACAGCACTGTGGAAAGGCCCAGCACCTCCGCCGAGGCCAACCCCCAGCGCACCACGTCTACCTCGGCCAGCGCCTGCGGCCTACCTGCCTCCAGCCCCAGCCAACGGATAACGCCCTGCACAGGCGCTACTATGTGGTACAGCGCCGCGCTGTATTCCACACCTACAAATACATACCCTGGCAGCAGCAGGCGCTGCTCCTCGTGCCAGACGCCGCGGCGGCGCAGCAGCACCTTTTCCTCCGGTGCCCGCGCCTCTATGCCCTTGCGCCGCAGTGCGCCGCACACATCTTTTTCGTGGGCCGTCACAACTTGCAACACATACCAGTTCATTTACAGGCCCTCTTTCTTTTTGCGTTCGATGAATTTTGCCACCTGCTTATACAGCTCCGGCTGCTCCTGCGCCAGCGCCGAGAATATCGATGCCTGCACCTCATCCAGCGCCGCCGTCACAACATCCTTGTTCTGCATATCCACACGCTGCTTGTATGCTACCGCGCGCGTCACACCGCTTATCTCCCGCATCAGCTTGTCCGCGCGCATCTCGCTCCAATCCTTTTCCGTCTTGCTTGTCAGGGCAAGCATCATCTTGTGGATGGCAATGCGCAGCAAAACCTCCGCCGCGTCCTGCTCCGGGTATTTTTCCACCTCTTTGCGCAGCGCCTCAAAGTTTTCCTGCGCCACTATCAAATCGCGGTAGCTCTCCGCTAGCCTCTTGCCGTACCGGCTCACCGTCGATTCCGACACCGATACGCCCGCCTGCTCTTGGATATACGCCTGTATCTCCGGTATGCGCACCGTGCAGCTTAAAAGCATGTTGTCCACAGCGTTGCGCACCTCCGGCGGCAGGGCCGCTATTTTCCCGTAGCTGCGTTTGCCTTTCAGCGGCATCGGCTGCTGCATCCCGTTCCCCTCCTTTACGGCCGCACCAGCGGGTCCTTAATATGCCCGCCCAACAGCTGCGTCCCTTTGGGCATCAGCTTGCACTCCAACTCCTCCAGCGGCAGGTCAGACACCTGTGCGTCCAGGTGCTCCTTTACGGTCCGCACCGTAATATAGCCGCTCTCCTGCAGGTAATCCAGCGCCGCGCGCAGCTCGCCCCGCGGTATCTGCTTTTCATCTGATAAAATCGGCCCCGCGTTGCGCAGCTTGTAATAGGTGCCGCGGTACAGGTTCAGCATGCGCAAAAACACTTCCGCGGCATAGCTCATGCTCGTCAGTTCCGTGCGGGCCTCCAAATCCTTTTCCAGCATCTTATGTTCTCCTCTCCATCAGGTATCGTGTCAGCGTGTCCACCTTGTTTTCCAGCTGCAGCACGCTGCGCTCAAAATCGGTTTTCCGCAGGCATTTTTCCTTAACCTCTTTGATATCGTCGCTCAAGGTCTGTATCTCAGTTTTCATTTCCGTGCGCACTTCTTTTACTTCCTGCCGCAGAATTTCCATGTCTTTCTGGTGGGCTGTGCGCAGGGTATCCATCCCCTTTTGGTGGATTGTGCGCAGGGTTTCCATATCCTTCTCGTGGCTGCTGCGGGGTGTGTAGTTTTCGCGTACCTCCTTGATGTCGGCACCGTTTTTGTCCAGCTGCTTAAACACACTGCGACTCACCAGCGCACCGATAAGGGTAATAAGCGCCGTCACGCAAATTGTTATCAGCCACCATGTCCCCGCATCAAACACCATTCCGTCCATGCTCTCCTCCTGTGCCGGGCAAACAAAAAAGGTATGATGCCCGCGTTTGCTACAGGCATCATACCTTATCTTTTAGGAAGCCGTATATTTGAAGCGCTTCCTCGAAATTATTTCCGTTTCTTTTCTTAATCCAGGAAGGATAATTGTCCCGGCCCAGGCGCAGTGCGCAGCTTTTTGGCCTCCTCCTTTACAATTTCACGGATGCTTCGGTCTGTCAAGCCCCATTTGCGGGCAAGCTCATATATATTGCGCCCATTGTATTCCCGCCGTATCAGCTCATCCCGCACCGGCCGCACCAACTGCTCGGCCACCGGCACATACAAATTGCTTGTGCCGCCATAGGTATCTACCAGCCGGATAAAGCCTTCCATGCCGATTGCCTCCGCCAGTTCGCGGGCGCTGCCGTCCAAATCCTCCAGCTTCAGCTCTTTCAGCAGTTCATTGCGCATGCCGCGCCGCCTCCCGTTCCCGGCGGTAGCGTTCGCTGTACAGGTATTTTCTTTCTTTTTCCTGTGTGTACCGGCTTAGTGCTTCAATAAGTGCCGCGCCCTGCGCCCTGCTCAAAAATCGAAATGGCTGCGTGGGGAAGGCCGTCACGCCGAATTGCTTGTGAATGAAACCGCACAGCCGGTCACGAAGCTGCACGCCCTCCGGTGCTGGGTCGAATTTTTCAAGCTGGAACATCAGGTGCCAAACCTTTTTCTGCTGGCCTGAGCTCAGCCCGCCCGGCAGCTCCTCATACTTTCTCGGCCGCTTTGCCGGCCTGGGCCCGGCCGGGGCGCTGCGCCGCCGCAGCTCTGCCAGCACCGCCTGTGCCTCGGCGTGCGTCAGCGCCTTAACGGCTTCCTTGCCCGTCAGTCCCTGCACCAGCATGTGCAGCGCATCCTCGTGCCCGCCGCCCTGCTCCACCATGCCCAGCTTGGCCGCAATGGCATAAATGCTTTTTATTTGCCCCTTGTCAATTTCCAGCGCCCCCATGGCCGCGCCTCCTTTCCGTTTTATGCCTCCGGCTGCTCGCCGCTTACGTCATAGTAAAATTCGTCGCGTGTGCGGATATACGCCCCTATGCTTTCCAGCACCTCGCACGGCTCCTTTTTCAGCGCCTCCCGGTCAAGGGTCTCCGTGGTCTTTACAAGCTCCTTGCGGCCTAGGGCCTTCAGCGCCGCAATGGCCTCTGCTACCTTGGCAGGCGCCAGTATCAGCCTGCTGGACGTGCGGTAGCCCACCTTTCCAAAGGTAAGTACACGGCTTTTGCCGCAAAGCTCGGCCCGGTGCGCGTCCACATAGTCCTTTATGTCGCCTTCCAGCCGCTTGATACGGTTCTGTAAGGGCTGCGCGTTTTTGGTGTAGTCGTCCTTCAGGCCGTCAATGCGCCGGTCCAGCTCAACGCCCAGCTCTGTAAGCGCATACTGGCATTCCTTCAGGTCGCGCAGCGCCGCGTCCACCGCCGCCCAGTCACGCAGCACCGGCTCACTCGCCACTCGTTTCCTCGCCATCCTGTTTTCCCTCCGTTTCTTTCGCGTTTTCAACTCCTTCACAGCGTACCAGCGGCCGCCCCGATACTCTCATACCGCAGGCCCCGCCGTACAGCGGGCAGTCTTGACTGCACATATTTTGCACCTCCTTTTTGCCTCCCTCTGCATCTTCCGGGCTTGGGACCGGCCTGCCTTCCTGGCAGGGCTGCATTAAGGCGGGGCCGAAGCCCCGGTTGCGGTACTTTTCTTTTATGTCTCGCTCTTGGGTGGTTCACTGGCATGTGATATACTCTGGTTGGGGGTGCTTATATGCAGACTTTGGACAAACTTTCAAGGCGCATTCTTTCTGAACTTTCTTCACACGGAAAAACAAATTATTCCTGCGCTGTCGCATCTTCCGCACTTTTTTCAGGAGATACGACTATTCCTCAACTCGCTGTCACACTAAAGTCTAATGAAACCACCGTGCGGCGGGCCATTTCACACCTGATAGAGCAGGGCTATTTAACGCCCTTTGATATGACGCTTCCAAATGGCGGAAAAATTGTACTCGGCGTTTATCTTTCTCACAAAGGGCTGCACTATAAAGAACTCTCCGCGCTGGATAGGCGGCAAACACTTCTTAAAAGTGTGTGGCTTCCTATCCTTGTTTCTATTGCCACAAACATAACAGTAAGCGTACTGCAATGGTTGTGGCCGCTGATAATACAATGGTTATCCAGTTTTCACGGATGAACTTCCGCACTTTTCCCCCTCCTTTTGCCCCCCTCTGCATCTTCCGGGCTTGGGACTGGCCTGCCTTCCCGGCAGGGCTGCATTAAGGCGGGGCCACCTAGCCCCGGTCTGTCATGTGTTCTGTGCGCGCATCCGCATGCCTAACAGTGCAGCGCGGATGCGCGCATCGTTTTTTTCAATACACCAGCCGTCCTCGCACAGCACCTTCACTGGCGTCAGCCCATCGGCATATCCCTCCGCTGCTTCCTGCAGTGCTCGGCGCAGCTCCTCTGCTTCTGCTCCGTCAAATTCCAGTTCATTCACCGTAAGCTCTACTGTATATCTGTACCTCATGTGCCCTCCTGTGTTTTGCCGTGCGGTTCATCTCGTGTTTTTCGGTTCCCTGCGCTCTGCAAGCCATTCCTCAAATTCTTTCCTGTGCTGCAGGTATTGCCGCAGCAGCCGCAGGCCCCGCGCAGTGTTCGCTACTCCGTTCACCGCGCTCTGCACCACGCTCACCAGTATCTCCACCAGCACGCCCACTGCAATCGCCGTGCCTAATGTGTAAAACACCACCGCAGGCACAAGCAATGCCATCCGTTCCATTTCTGCGCCTCCCTAGTTCCAGCCTACGCCAAGGTGCACCGCCATGCTGTACAGCCCGTCATAGGTGATGTTTTCGTTTCGCACACTGTTGTTGTATACGGTCTTTGCCCCGCGCACGCCCCAGCGGCCCTTGGCAATCCCCAGTAAAAAGTCCAGTTCTTTTGTCCGGTTCTCTGCTGCCAGCCGGGGGAACAGCGCCCGGATGTCCTCCTTTTTCACCTTCTGCGTGCTGTAACTCCGGTTCATTTTGATACGGCTGAAAAGCTGTGCAAACTGTGCCTGCTGGCGGCCCATCATCCGGCTGTATACCTCCGTATTGCCTATCAGGCAAACCCCGTTGCCCGGCGTGCCCGTCACTGCATCCGCGTCGCTCAGCCCCCGCAGTTCCTCCAGCGCGGGCAGGCGCAGGTGCTGTGCCTCGTCAATAATAACCACCTTGTTTGTGCCCGCCAGCTTGTCCCGTATCGCCAGCATCATGTCCATGCGCCCGCGCATGTCCGGCACGCCCAGCGCGCGGGCCAGCAGCTTGATAATGCAGCCTAAAGAGCCGGTAGTCGGCGTCGCCGTAATAAACACAGTGCTGTGCGGGTAATCGTGCAGAAACTTTCTGGCGCCCTCTGTCTTGCCGATGCCCGCGTCTCCGTGCAGCACCACCATCCCGCGTTCCAGCTGCGCAAACTTGATGCCCTTGTATATGTCCTCGCTCACCGTCGTAGGCACATACCCCGTATCGGGCAGGTAGGGCGCGGCCTGCTCCTCCACAGCCTCACGCGCCGCCTGCGTCTCAAAATACTCCCGCAGCTTGCCCTCCACATAGGCCGGGTCGCCGTGGTATATCTGGCGCCGCCAGTTGCTCAGCGCCGTCTGCGAAAGGCCCACCGCCTGCGCCATCTTGTTCTGGCTCATTCCGCTGCTTGTTAGATAATTCTCTACACGCTGCAGCAGCTCCTCGTCATAGGTCTTATTCATCGTCATACCCTCCGTTTTCCTCGATAATATTGTTAATCATGCGGTCTAGGTCAATATTATCGCCCACCGCGCGCAGCAGCGGCTCCTCATACGCGCTGTGCAGCTCAATCAGCTTTGCCCCTGCCGCGGGTTCCTGTGCGCGCCGGGCCATATTTTCGTGGGCCGTCTCAAGTGCAAGGTCAAGCCGCGTGCTCGGCCCTATCTCCCGCAGCGTCATGGCCGCCATCCGCTCCGCTGCTTGCCTCTCAAAGCCGCGTATTGTCTGCTGCGCCGCCTTAACCTCCTCGGCGCTGGCCCTGTATTCCAGCACCATCCGGCTGTCTGCTGGCAGCTCCGAAATAAAGCGGTCATCCTCGTCGTAGGCCCGCACATGGCTCAAGTCCAGCGGGTCATACCGCAGATATACCTTCTGCCCCTGATAGTTCAAGACAAATTCGTCTGTACGGTAGTACACCCTTGTCTTGCCTATGGTAAGGTACACGCCCGGCCTGTCCACCTTTATAGCCCGCGTGCTGCGCATCAGCAGCAGGTTCAGGTCCTCTTCGCTGCGCGGCACGCGCTTGCGGTGCAGGTTTTCCTTGTATACCTGCGTCCGGGGCTTGCCCCGGTCTGCCAGCACCGCGCCGCCGTAGGGCTGCTCGTTCAGGTAGCCCTCCAGCAGCGCCTCCACGGCCTCCGTCAGTTCCAAATCCGTGGGCCCCTTCCCGGCGCGCAGCAGCTTTTCCAAATTCTCCGGCTTTTCCAGTACGTTGCCGCCTGTAAACGTCTCAAACAGCCGCGAAATGCGGTTTTTTACGTCCAGAAAACGCCGTTCAATAATCTTTGCACGCGCGTTTTTCACTTGTGCGTTCATCATTTCAATGCCGAGGCGTTGCAAAATCGTGGGTGGCTCGTGCCTGCCCTGCGCCGCCTTGTTTTTCTTCTTGCGGTGGCCCAGCCCGCCCAAATCAAAGGTCAAAAACTCGCGCCCGTTGTCCACATAAATAACATCCGGTATGCCGTACCGCTGTATGCCGCGCCGCAGTGCTATCACCGTGCTCTGGCTGCTGGGTGCCGTCGTGACATACACCCCGGTAAAAATGCCGCTGCGGGCGTCATAAAAGGCCGTTAAGTACAGGCGGTGCGTGCTCTTGCCGTCCCGGCTCATAATGTCAAACGTGTGGTTGTCCGCCACCCATATCTCATTGCTTGCCATGTTGTCATACACGCGCCGCACATACGGCGCGCAGCGGTCGCGCAGGGCCTTCTTGCCCTCTCGGCCCAGCTGCTGCAC
>OJQW01000244.1_pt1 | contig 28098 bp, 33 predicted proteins | sample 1599041 | NCBI WGS metagenome assembly OJQW01 (sample SAMN03922518, study PRJEB24848) | human gut metagenome | isolation source: stool sample | host: Homo sapiens | place: Germany | collected 2010-02
CTCTTTGGAGTCTGAGGGATTTCTTTTTGTCGCCACAAAAAGAAACCCCTCAGGAAAGCATCTCACATTGACAAACGCACATATTTGTGATATTCTACCGTAGCACGCCCGCGTGCCGGGTCTTGGCAGTACCTTTCCTACCGCGACTCAGCCGCCTGGGCAGATAAAACCAGAAAGGAACGATCAGCATGATTACCAAGGATCAGAAGACCGCAGTCATTTCCGCCAACGCCACCCACGAGGGCGACACCGGTTCCCCCGAGGTTCAGGTCGCCATCCTCACCGAGCGCATCCGTCAGCTCACCGAGCACCTGAAGCAGCATCCGAAGGACGACCACAGCCGTCTCGGCATGTACAAGATGGTCGGCAAGCGCCGCCGCCTGCTCGACTACCTGATGCGCAAGGACATCGAGCGCTACCGCGCTCTCATTGCCAAGCTGGGCATCCGCAAGTAATCGCGCTTTCCCGCTTTGGGCATTTTCCGAAGGGAATGAAGGTTTATTTCAGGGGGACAATTTAATATGTCCCCCTGATTTTTATTCCGCACAAACGCGGAGCCGCCTTAGTATTTGATAAGACGCACAGCGCGCTGTACGCCTTCTCAAGTGCTATGGCCAAGCTCCGCCTGTACAATCAGACATCTGAAAGGAGCCAAACTCATGATTATCAAGCACAAGGAGTTCCCCAACAAGCGCGTGTATGAGATCGACTACTGCGGCCGCCCGCTGCGTATGGAGATCGGCCGCATGTGCGAGCTCGCCAACGCCGCCGTGCTGACCCAGTACGGCGAGACCACCGTCCTCGTGGCCGTGACCGCCTCCCCGCGCCCGCGCGACGGCATCGATTACTTCCCGCTCTCCGTGGACTTCAACGAGAAGCTCTACGCCGTGGGCCGCATCCCCGGCAGCTTCATGCGCCGCGAAGGCCGCCCCAGCCTGCCCGCAGTGCTGGCCAGCCGCCTGATCGACCGCCCGATGCGTCCGCTGTTCCCCAGCGACCTGCGCAACGACGTCGCCATCCAGTGCGAAGTCCTCAGCGTCGACCGCGACTGCTCCCCCGAGATAACCGCCATGATCGGCGCCAGCGCCGCCGTGGCCATCAGCGACATCCCCTGGAACGGCCCCATCGCCGGCATCTCCCTCGGCTGGGACGGTGAGAAGTACCTCTTTAACCCCACCAAGGCCGAGCGCGAGACCAACAAGATGACCGTCACCGTCGCCGCGACCCACAAGAAGGTCGTCATGATCGAGGCCGCCGCCGACCAGGTGCCCGACGACGTCATGTACGAGGGCATCGTGCAGGCGCACGAGAAGGTGCAGCCCGTGCTCGACCTCATCGACAAGATGGTCGAGGAGATCGGCAAGCCCAAGTTCGAGTACGAGCACGCCGACTTTGACGAGGAGCTGTTCAACAAGATAGTCGAGACCACCATGGACGAGGCCATGGCCGCCATGGACACCGACGACAAGAACGTCCGCGAGGAGCGCTGGAACAAGCTCATCGAGCACTGGCACGAGCTGTTCCTGGCCGATTACCCCGAGATGGACAAGTACCTCGAGGAGATAACCTACAAGTTCCAGAAGAAGATAGTCAAGAAGTGGCTGCTTGAAGGCCACCGCGTCGACGGCCGCGCCATGAACGAGATCCGTCCCCTGGCCGCCGAAGTCGGCGTCATCCCCCGCGTCCACGGCAGCGGCCTCTTTACCCGTGGCCAGACCCAGGTGCTCAGCATCGCCACGCTCAACACCCTCTCCGCCGCCCAGAAGCTCGACACCATCTGGGAGGAGGAAGAAAAGCGCTATATGCACCACTACAACTTCCCCGGCTACTCCACCGGCGAGGCCAAGCCCCAGCGCTCCACCGGCCGCCGCGAGTACGGCCACGGCGCCCTCGCCGAGAAGGCTCTCGAGCCCGTTATCCCCAGCGTTGAGGACTTCCCCTACGCCATCCGCGTGGTGAGCGAGGTGCTCTCCTCCAACGGCTCCACCAGCCAGGGCAGCGTCTGCGGCAGCACCCTCGCCCTCATGGACGCCGGCGTGCCCATCAAGGCTCCCGTGGCCGGCATCAGCTGCGGCCTCATCCAGGACGGCGACGAGTTCACCACCTTCATCGACATCCAGGGCGTTGAGGACTTCCACGGCGAGATGGACTTCAAGGTCGCCGGCACCAAGGACGGCATCACCGCCATCCAGATGGACCTCAAGAACGACGGCCTGAGCCACGCCATCATCAAGGACGCCCTCGCCAAGACCCGCGAGGCCCGTTATCAGATCCTCGATGAGATCATGCTCCCCTGCATCAGCGAGCCGCGCCACGAGCTGGCCAAGACCGCGCCGAAGATGATAAAGATGACCATCAACCCGGACAAGATCCGCGAGGTCATCGGCTCCGGCGGCAAGGTAATCCAGAAGATCTGCGCCGACACCGGCTGCAAGATCGACATCGAGGACTCCGGCAACATCTACATCGCCAGCGCCGACATCGAGGCCTGCCGCGCCGCGCGTCAGACCATCGAGAACATCGTGTTCGAGCCTGAGGTCGGCAAGCTGTACTACGGCCAGGTCGTGCGCATCATCCCCATCGGCGCCTTCGTCGAGCTGGCTCCGGGCAAGGACGGCATGATCCACATCAAGGATCTCGAGTTCAAGCGCACCGAGAAGGTCGAGGACGTGCTGAACGTCGGCGATTGGACCTGGGTCAAGGTCATGGAGATCGACGACCGCGGCCGCGTCAACCTCTCCCGCAAGGACGCAATCAAAGAACGCGAGGCCATGGGTCTCAAAGACTGATCCCCAATATAACTCAAGTGGACGAAGCGCTCTGCGCTCCGTCCACTTTTTTGTTAAAAAACCAAATCCGAAGCCGGCAGGCTTCGGATTTGAGAGGAGGCGCAAGGAAGCGAAGTTGAGCGGACTTTGCGCCGAGAATAAAAACCCCAAATTGAAGCCCAACGAAGTGGGTTCAATTTGGAAAGGAGGAGCGACGGAGTGAATGAGCGATGACGATTGTTCTGAAAGAAAAATCGTCGTCGCGAACGATACGCAGTCCGCGACGACGTGGTGCCGGTGACGGGGTTCGAACCCGTACATCCTTTACGGATATGGGATTTTAAGTCCCAGGTGTCTGCCAGTTCCACCACACCGGCAAGATGGACACTGTAATGTTACCATTCCCGGACGGACGTGTCAAGGCGCGGCGCGGAGAAAACCACTTGATATTGGTGCCGTCAGTGGGTATAATATACTGATATAATATTAAGCTTGCTTGAGATACGGGTGCCTGAGATGAAGTATTGCAACTGGATAATACCGTGTGCGGAGCCGGAGGTTCCGCAGGCGCTGGTGTCGGCGGGGTTCACGCCCCTGCTCGCGGCCATGCTGGCGCGGCGGGGGATAACCGAGCCTGAGTCGGCGCGAGAGTTCATATACGGCGGGGAGGAGCTGCTCTACCCGCCGGAGACTATGGCGGACATGCCCAAGGCCGTGGCGCGAATCCGCGAGGCCATAGACAAGCGCGAGACCGTCGCCGTGTACGGCGACTATGACGTGGACGGAATAACCGCCGCCTGCCTGGTCACCAGCTGGCTGCGCGAGCAGGGACTCACCTGCATCCCGTACATACCCGACCGGCTGGAGGAGGGCTACGGCCTGAACAGCGCTGCGCTGGATACGATAAAATCCCGCGGCGCCACGCTGGTCATAACCGTGGACTGCGGCATCACCGCGGTAAATGAGGCCGGCCGCGCAAAGGAGCTGGGCCTTGACCTCATCATAACCGACCACCACGAGTGCGCCGCAGGCTCGCTGCCCGACGCGCTGGCCGTGGTAGACCCCAAGCGTCCCGACTGCCCCTATGCTAACAAGGGTCTGGCCGGGGTGGGTGTGGCGTTCAAGCTGCTGTGCGCCGTCGAGGGCGGCGCGGAGAGCCTGCTGGAGCGCTATGCCGACCTGATAGCCGCCGGCACTGTGGCCGACGTCATGCCGCTCACGGGTGAGAACAGGTACATAGTCCGGCGCGGGCTGGAGCAGCTGGATAAGCGGCCGAGACCCGGCGTGGCCGCGCTGCTGGACGAGTGCGGCGGCAGCGCCAAGCGCATGAACGCCACCACCGTCGGCTTTACGATAGCCCCGCGCATCAACGCCGCCGGAAGGCTGGGCAACGCCGAGCTGGCGGCCAGGCTGCTGCTCAGCCGCTCGCTGGCGGAGGCCGCGCCCCTGGCGCAGGAGCTTTGCCGCATGAACCGCGAGCGGCAGGAGCTGGAGCACGAGATCTGGGAGCAGGCTCACGAGCTGCTGCGCCGCAATCCGCCCGACGGGCCGATCGTGCTGGCCAGCGAGGGCTGGCACCAGGGCGTCATAGGCATCGCCGCGTCGCGCCTGGCGGAGGAGTTCGCCCTGCCCTGCGTCATGATCTGCATAGACGGCGGCATGGGCAAGGGCTCCTGCCGGAGCTACGGCGGCTTCAACCTCTTTGACGCGCTGCGCGAGTGCTCCGACTGCCTGGAGGGCTACGGCGGACACGCGCTGGCGGCCGGCCTGACCATACGCCGTGACAAAGTGGACGCCTTCCGCGCCGAGCTGACGGCGTATTACAAAACCTGTCCCGAGCCGGAGCACCCCGCGCTGGAGTGCGAGCTGAGGATAGAAGACCCCGCGATGCTCAGCATGGAGTGCGTGGAGTCGCTGGAGCTGCTGGAGCCGTACGGCACCGGCAACCCCAGGCCGAACATCTGCATCACCGACGTCCTGCTCGAGCGCGTGACGCCCATAGGCGGGGGCAACCATCTCAAGCTCCGCCTGGGCAAGGCGGGCGCGGAGTTTGACTGCGTCATGTTCAGCACGCGCGCCGAACAGCTCGGCGTCGAGGCGGGCGAGTGGGTGGACGCCGTGTTCTATCCGCAGATAAACGAGTTCCACGGCCGCCGCAGCGTACAGCTGCTGATGGTCGACGTGCGCCGCGCGGACACCGAGCGCGAGTGCGAGAATATACTGGACTCCGGCGCGCTGCCGGGCGCGTGGGAGTGTGAGGAGCTTTACCCGAACCGGCGCGACTTTGTGCACGTCTGGCGCTGGCTGACCGCCCGAGGCGGAGCCGTGTCCGGACGCCTGGACGAGCTGGAGGCCTGGGGACCTGCGGGGATGAGCCCCGCCAAGACCGCCGTCTGCCTGCGCGCCATGTCCGAGGAGGGCATAGCCCGACTGGACTGCGCCCCCGGCGAGCTGAAGGTGTCCATATGCGAGAGAGAGGGAAAGGCAAATCTGGAGGCGAGCCCCGTCATGACGGAGCTGCGCCGCCGCTGCGAGCAGTACCGCGAAAGGAGGCGCCATAAATGACTGAAAAGAGAGATGAGGCCATGACTACGCCGCCGGACGAGGCTTTGGATGAGGGCGTGATACACGAGACGTTGAACGACGCCGATCACGGCCAGGCCGCGGCGAGCTTGCTGCGCGACGACGTCAAGCGCGAGGTGGAGGAGGCCAGGACGGTCGGCGACGACGTCGAGTGGGCGCCCATACCCGTGGGCGGACCGGCCAAAACCGAACACACGCCTCTCGACCCGGAGGCCGGCTGGGAGGCTCTGGCCAAGCGCCTGACTTCCGGCAACGTGCCGATGAACATGCAGCGCGTGCGCGCGGCCTACGAATACGCGGCCAAGATGCACGAGACGCAGAAGCGGCGCGACGGCTCGCCGTACGTCACGCACTGCATAGCCACGGCTGAGATAATAGCGGAGCAGGGGCTGGACGAGGACAGCGTCGTGGCCGCTCTGCTGCACGACGTGATAGAGGACACGCCCGCCACGCACGACGACGTGAAGCGCCTGTTCGGCTCCTCGGTCGCGGACATAGTCGAGGGCGTCACCAAGCTGACGCGGGTGCAGTGGACCAGCCACGAGGAGGAGCAGGCCGAGAACCTGCGCAAGATGCTCATGGCCATGGCCAAGGACATCCGTGTCATCCTCATAAAAATTGCCGACCGCCTGCACAACATGCGCACCATGGACTACCAGAGCGGCGAAAAGCAGCTCATAAAGTCCGCGGAGACGATGGAGATATACGCGCCCATCGCGCACCGGCTCGGCATGCAGAAGATAAAGTGGGAGCTGGAAGACCGCTCGCTCTATTACCTTGACCGCGAGGGCTACCGCGAGATCACCGAGGCTCTTTCCTCGCGTATGCCCACGCTGCGCACCTTCATGGCCAAGGTGGAAAAGCAGATCGAAGACCGCATGGTCGAGGAGGGCGTAAAGGCCACGGTCTACGGGCGCATAAAGCACATCTACAGCATTTACCGCAAGATGTTCGCCCAGCAGCTGGACATAAACGGCATCTTCGACCTCTGCGCCTTCCGCGTCATAGTCGACACCATACCCGACTGCTACAACGCGCTGGGACTTATCCACGACATGTACAAGCCCGTGCCGGGCAGGTTCAAGGACTACGTATCCACGCCCAAGCCCAACGGCTATCAGAGCGTGCACACGACGGTCATAGGCAGCGAGGGCATACCCTTCGAGGTGCAGATACGCACCTGGGACATGCACCTCACGGCCGAGTACGGCGTCGCCGCGCACTGGAAGTACAAGAGCGGCGACCAGGGCGTCAAGGACGGCGACGAGGAGAAGTTCGCCTGGGTACGCCGCCTGCTGGAGGCGCAGCAGGAGACGGACGCGACCGAGTTCGTGCACGACCTCAAGATAGACATGTTCGCCGACGAGGTGTTCGTGTTCACCCCCAGCGGCGACGTCATCAACCTCCCCGCCGGCGCGACGCCGATAGACTTCGCCTACGCCATACACTCCGGCGTCGGCAACTCCATGGTCGGCGCGAGCGTCAACGGCAGGATAGTCACCTTTGACCACGTGCTGCAAAACGGCGACATAGTCGAGGTGCGCACAAGCAAGAGCGCCCCGGGACCGAGCCGCGACTGGCTGCAGCTGGCCAAGAGCAGCAGCGCGCGCACCAAGATAAAGCAGTGGTTCAAGAAGGAGCGGCGCGAGGAGAACATCCAGCGCGGCCGCGACATGTTCGACGCCGAGCTGCGCCGCAGCGGCCTGACCATGTCGGACGTCACCGACGACGAGGTGCTGCCGCAGATACTGAAAAAGCTCTCCGTGCCCAGCCTTGACGAGCTGTTTGCCGCCATAGGCTACGGCGGCCAGACCGCCGTGCGCAGCGTCAACCGCGTCAAGGACGAGCTTGCTCGCATACGCAAGCCGGAGAAGAAGACCGTCCTCGACAAGATAACCGAGCAGGCGGAAAAGCGCACCGCGCGCCCGCAGAAGGCCGTGCACGGCATACTGGTCGAGGGGCTGGACAACTGCCTCATCAAGTTCTCCAAGTGCTGCACGCCCGTGCCGGGGGACGAGATAATCGGCTTCATCACGCGCGGCAACGGCGTGAGCATACACCGCACGGACTGCCAGAACTATCTGCGCCAGCGCGAGCTCAACGAGAACGACGGGCGCTGGATAAAGGTCGGCTGGGCGGACCACATAACGGATCTGTACACCACCACGCTGCACATCAGCGCGCATGCTCGCGGCGGCTTCGTCATGGACATAGCCACGGTGCTCAACGCCATGAACGCCAAGGTGCGCAGCCTGTCCGCCCGGGACATGGGCGAGGAAAGCGTGGCCGTGGTCAGCGTCGAGGTCAGAGACCTCGTGGAGCTGCGCGGGATAATGAACCGCCTCGCCGGAGTGCGCGGCGTGACCGAAGTAAGGAGGGCAAGCTCATGAGAGCTGTAGTGACAAGAGTAAAGTCCGCATCCGTCACCATAGGCGGCGAGGTGGTGGGCAGCATAGGCAAGGGCTTTCTGGTGCTGCTGGGCGTGAACGTCAACGACACCGAGGCTCAGGCCGACAAGGTCGCCGACAAGATCTGCGGCCTGCGCGTCTTTGAAGACGAGGCCGGGAAGATGAACGTCAACCCCGCCGACGCAGGCGCCGAGCTGCTGATAGTCAGCCAGTTCACGCTGTACGCCGACGTCAAGTCCCGCCGCCCCGGCTTCACCCGCGCGGCGAGACCCGATACGGCCGTGCCGCTCTATGAGCGCGTGATCGCCGAGTGCCGCTCCCGCGGCTTCAAGGTCGAGACCGGGCAGTTCGGCGCCGAGATGCTGGTGGAGAGCGTCAACGACGGCCCCGTGACCATACTGATAGACACCGACGAACTGTAATCTATACCCGCCGCGCCCGCTTGAGCGGGCGCGGTGACTGGGACATAAACGGAGGAGAATCTCATGCTTATCAAGACCCTGCCCGTCGGCCACCTGGAGACCAACTGCTACGTGGTCACCGACGAGGACACGCTCGAGTGCGCGGTAATTGACCCCGGCGCGGAGAGCAATACGATACTTGGTTACCTGGAGGACAACAAGCTCAAGTGCGTGGCCGTCATGCTCACGCACGCGCACTTCGACCACGTCGGGGCGCTCAAGGAAGTGCTCTCCGAGACCGGCGCGAAGTGCTACGTGAACAAGAAGGAGGAGCGCAAGGGCATTATCGGCGGCGTGGGCGGCTTCAAGGCGCCGGAGGGCGCCATCTTCTACGGCGAGGGCGACGAGGTGCACGTCGGCTCGCTGACCTTCCGCGTGATGGAAACGCCGGGTCACACCGCCGGCGGAGTGACGCTTATCTGCGAGGACGCGCTGTTCACCGGCGACACGCTCTTTCGCCTCTCCTGCGGCCGCACGGACTTCCCCGGCGGCGACATGAACCAGGAGCTCGCCAGCCTCAAGCGCATAGCCGACCTGCCCGGCGACTACGACGTGTTCCCCGGACACGCCGAGGGCAGCCGCCTGTCCATCGAGAGGGAGCACAATCCCTACATGCGCCACGCCATAGAGAACCTGTAATGTCCAACGCGATAGACTACCTCGACTGGCGCGGCGACGTACCTATGGACGTCTCACCCTTCAACGAGGTCGACGCGCTTATCGTCTGCAAGCTCACCAGCCTGGACTTCACGGACATAGTCCCCGCCGAGGGCAGCATGGCGCTTGCCGACGCGGCGGCGTGCTACTTTGAGCGGTACGGGGACAAAGACGTGCGCCTGGGCGTGCTGCTCGCCCCGGGTACGGTGACCATGGTCAAGAAGCTGCTCCAAAGCCGGCGCTTTGAGGGCGTGGTCATACACGACTACATAAACCACGTCGACGACTCCAACGCCGAGCAGTTCTGCGCGCTCACGGCCTCGCTGCCGGACGGCACGCGCTACGTGGCGTTCCGCGGCACGGACGACACAATCGCCGCCTGGCGCGAGGACTTCAACATGAGCGCGCACGACGCCGTCCCCGCTCAGCTGGACGCGGCGGAGTACCTGCACCGAGCCGGCTGGCGCTTCGGCGGCAAGCTGCGCGTGGGCGGACACTCCAAGGGCGGCAACCTCTCGGTCTTCGCGGCGATGACCGTGCCGGAGGAGCTGACCGAGCGGATAACGGACGTCTACAACTTTGACGGTCCGGGCTTCCGCGAGAGCGTCCAGGACTTCCCGGGCTATCAGCGGATACGCCGGAAGATACGTATGTTCGTGCCCCAGCACTCCATTGTCGGCGTGCTGCTGCACAACGACGCGCCCTACGAGATCATCGAGAGCAGCGAGACGGGCACGGCGGCGCACAACGGCTTCACCTGGCAGGTGCTGGGCACAAGATTCGTGCGCTGCGACAAGTTCTCGCTGCGCACCCGCGTGTACCGCGAGGCCATACGCGGCTGGGCGGAGAAGCTGGACCTGCAGCAGCGGCAGGACCTGATAAACGCGGTATTCGACGCGCTGGAGAGTACCGGCGCAAAGACGCTCACGGACTTGACGGAGCAGCGCGTGCGCAACGCGCTGACCGCCGCGCGCGACCTGCTCAGCGACGAGACCGAGCGCGCGCTGTTCACCGAGAGCATGGAGCTGTTGGCCCGCGCGTACATATCCAGCGCGCGCAAGTCCCTGCCCGTAATCAGGCACTTCGTGCGCAAAAAATAAAAAAGCGGCCTTACAGCCGCAAAAAAGCATAAAAAAACATCTGACCCTCACCTCTCCTGCACAGTGAGGGTCAGATGCGTTGATTCTTGATATCTAACATCTATTTAACCTCTCTTTCTACGGATTTCGGTCTGCCTGCCTTTTGGCGCGTGCCTAAAACTGTACTTCTGAACTCCGACTGGTATGCCTAAAATTCTTTTTACTATCTTCTCCTGCTCTAACAAAGCTACGTTGGCAACCTCGGTTCATCATTGATAAGCTTGTAATTATTTCAGTTTGGCGCGCCTACAAAGCGGCTGTCCGATATAGTAAGGCGATGGCCGTTCGCCTTTCTTTTGCTTTCTGGTCATAATATACCACGACGCCGGAGAAATGTCAACAGCAAATGTACTTGTTTCACAAATTTGGCGAGTTGACGAAAATTGTTATTTATGGCTCCCGGCTCTTGCAAGCGCAATCGGCCTGTGATAAAATGTATAATTGTGAGCGGCAAAAGCGCCCGTCAGTTACTGACGGGCGCTTTTGCACTGTCAAAGCAGGTATTCGAGATATACCAGCGTGGTGTCCAGGACGCCCTCGTGCAGGCTGTGGTGGCTGCCGGCCAGGCGGTAGCCGAGCTTCTGGTAGAGCCGCTGAGCGGGGAGGTTCTGGATGTTGGTGTCGAGGCGCATCACGCGCTTGCCCGCGCCGAGCGCGAAGCCGGTGGCGAAACCGACCATCAGCGTGCCCAGGCCGCGGCCGGACATGCTGGGCGGGACGCAGAGCGTGTGTATGACCATGACCTCCTCGTCCGAGGCGTCGTAGACCCAGGGAATGTCGTAGTATTCGGCGGGTTGGTGAGAGTTGAGTATCATGCTGGCGGCCAGCTTGTCGCCGATGTAATAGACGTACATCTCGCCGCGCTCGACGCCGCCCTCGGCGGTGGCGCGGGTGGGGTACAGCCCCTGTATCCACTGAGTCAGCGAGCCGCTGCGGCGCTCGTGCTCGAAAAGCTCGTTGTAGCTGGCCTCTATGGCGTCTATGTCGGCGGCGGTTGCCTTGCGTATCATGTCGTGTCCCTCCACTGCAGTTTCGACCATTCTACCACAGCGGGGACGGAAAAGCCAGCCTTATGCGGCGCGGCGGCCGGACACGAGCTTCTTGACACCCAGTGCGCCCAGCGCTACGACGGCGGCGGCTCCGAGAACAGAGATGACTTTCTTCATTGTTGTTAGCTCCTTTGCATCGTTTTCCGGTCGCCCGGTATGAGCAAAGTATAGCCGTCAAATATTTACGAGGTGTTAATGCGTGGTGAATGAAGTATTTAATTTGTGACGCCTGAGTTAACTTTTTGCATCACGGCGCAAGAAACGCCCTCATCACCCCAACCACCGCCTCCCGCTGGTTAGGCGTAAGCTGACGGTAAGCGGCGATGAATTCTGCTTCGTCATCGTTGAGGGCGTAATTCTGTATGTCCTCGACCTTATATCTGAGTTCGGAGTGACCGACGATATAGTCTATGGTCGTGCCAAAGTAATCCGCCATGCGCCGCAGTGATTCTATGTCGGGTTCGACGTTGTGATTTTCATACTTGTTGATGGATTGCTGTGTCACTCCGATGGCCTCGGCAAGTACCGCCTGAGAAGTCTTTGATTCTGCCCTGAGTTTCTTGAGATTTTCAAGCATGCTAACCACCTCAAGAATATCCTAACAACCTGACGAGGTTAATAGAAACCGATATAAATTGTTGGTTGTTCTTGAAAACAACTACAAGTTGTTATATAATGTGTAATACACCAAATTTGGAGTTAAAATTCCAAGAATAAACTTGAGGAGGAAAAGCGATGAAGCGCGTTTTTGTGCTGCTACTGACATTTGTTATGGTAATTGGTCTTAGTGCATGTGTGGGTGGTGAAAGCGGGGAAAATTCTACAATCCCTGAAGCTGTGCAGGAGGGGAACGGCACAGAAAATGGGATAGAAGCAGATAAAAATCAGACTATAGCTCCTACTGACGTAGCAAAAGAAACTGAAGGCACAGAAATGTTTATCCGCAATGATGACTTGCGGATAGTTGCGGCGTTTAAGTACAACGGGTATTTGTATGTAGTTGCGGAAAACGCGGGGGAACAGCCGATTATTAACTTCGACATTGCCTACATTAATTTTGATCGTAACGGATTTACCACTACGACAAACGGCAATGGCTATGAAGGAGGAAGCGTGAACGCGGCAAACCTGATGCCTGGAGAGAAAAGTATATTCAGGTGGTATTCAACTGATGGCGAATATACGACTGCAACGGTGATACATGTGGATTACGCTGACGGTGCACAGTGGAACGCAACTAATATCAATTATTGGGTGGAGGAGACAAAGTCAAATTTCACAGTTGACCAGTATAACGCAGACGTTGAAGCACTCGCGGATGAGGGACAACTTGCGGAGAGCAACGAGTATGTTTCACTGGACAATTACTATTTGCAGCATGGAAATCAGTTCTCAACCCAGCACGATCTCTGGTTTACAATTACAAACAAATCTGAACAGGCGATAAGCATAGCCAACGTATATGTGTTAGAATTTGATGACAATGGGTTTCCGGTAAACGTGAGTCCGTATGATACATATTGTATGAATGGACACAGTACGGGCGGTACGGTTAATCTGGCTCCGGGACAGACAAATTCATATTCCGACGATTTGTTTACAAGCGCAAGTACTGCACAGATTAAGGTGATTGTAACATATCTCGAATTCCAAGATGGTACAGAATGGCATAATCCATATATGTACGAATGGATTTTGACAAATCACGACGAGTACTAAACGGAGGATAAAATGTATTGCCCTAAATGCGGACATCAGATTACTGACGACAGCATCTATTGTCGGAATTGTGGAGAAAAAATTAGTAATACAGAAGAGAGAATATATTCGCAGAAAAAAGCGACTTCGAAGGATGCTGTAAAGAGCAAGCTATTTGCAGCCCATATATTGAATATCATCGCATTTGTTATACCGTTAGCACTATTATATGGAATGACTCATATATCTTCAAATAGTGAGGATTACGAGCCGGCTACAGGAGACGTAAATGTCACTGTGGAAGTAGAACAGAATTTCAATGGCAGAGGTCTTTTTATCGCAATGATGGCCGGCTTGGTGATATTTATTATAGGACTGGTAATATACTTTGCAAAATCACCTAGTTTGCGCAAAAAGCTTTCATATGTGTATTTGATAGGTGCAATTGCCGCTTTGATGGTTCTTTTCTTCTCAATGATGATGTATGTGATGTCAACATGCGGCATAGGCTCTGTAATCTTTATACCAGGAATACTACAAATCGTAGCCGGTTACAAGTTTGTGATGGGAACGCGTTCATATGAGTGACAGCTCGTGGAGAAAGCATGCCGTTGAGTCTGTCAGGCTTACAGTTTATAGTGTTCTTATTATCAACGGCGTTTTTATACAGTATTTTGCACCATTCCACTACATATGTGACTATAGTAAGCAGCCGTGCCTTATGTGCGGTATGAGAACGGCTGTGGACTTGTGGCTGAGTGGCAAATTCGAGGATGCAATTGAGAGTAATCCTCTAATATTGGCGTTGGTGGTAGCTGTGTTTGTTATGGTAGCAGATACGGTATTCATACTTCGAGGAAAATATAGAAGAAAGAAAAAAGGGCTACAGACATAAAAAGCGCCCCATACGGGGAGCTTTTTTGTTTACGCCGGCAGCTACTACGCCGACGCCGTCGCGTGGGCGGTGGCCAACGGCATAACCGACGGCACCGGCGCGACCACGTTCAGCCCCGACACGCAGTGCAACCGCGCGCAGATAGTCACCTTCCTCTACCGCGCAGTGGCCTGAACCCGGACATAAAAAAGCTCCCCTCACGGGGAGCTTTTTTATTTACGCTTCGCAGCGCCAATAGCGGACGCTGTAGGGGGGCAGCTCGCTGCCGCCGCCAAAGTCGTGCGTCGCGCCGGTCAGCAAGTCCACGGCACGGCCGCAGCCGGCGTCGAAGTGGGCGGTGTACGGCGCGGCGTCGGCGTTGACCGCGACCAGCACGCGCTCGCCGCCGCACCGGCGCTGGAATATATACTGCCGGTTCGTGAGCAGCACCTCGCGGTAGTCGCCGAGGCACAGAGCCGGGCTTTCCCGCCGGGCGCGTATCATGGCGGCTATGTCCCCGGTCAGGCCGTTCCACTCGGGCGAGGCGAACTCGGCGCGCAGGGCGGCGTCGCCGTCGCGCTTGTCCCCGCGCGCGCCCCACTCGCTGCCGCAGTAGATGCAGGGGATGCCGGGCATGCCCAGCAGCAGGCCGTAGACCACGGGCAGGTGCTCCGGGTTTTTCAGCATACTGGCGATGCGGGTCACGTCGTGGTTGTCCACAAAGCTCACGAGCCGCATTCCGCGGTAGAGCGCCCAGGGCTCGCTGCCGAACTGCCTGCGCAGGCTGTGGCCTATCTCAAACAGGTTCATGTCGTTGAGGCTGGAATACAGCCCCTTGTAGCACTCGTAGTTGGTGCAGCTGTGCAGCCGCCCGTCGCCGACCCACTGGTTGTAGTCGCCGTGGAGGGTCTCGCCGAACAGGAAGATGTCCGGGCTGAGCGAAGCGCAGAACTCGCGTATGCGTGAGATGAACTCCCTGTCGAGGCAGTAGGCCACATCCAGCCTCAGTCCGTCCACGCCGAACTCCTCCCGCCAGAATCGCACGGTGTCCAGCAGGTAGTCCACGACCGCCGGGTTGCGGAGGTTGAGCTTGACCAGCTCATAGTGCCCCTCCCAGCCCTCGTACCAGAAGCCGTCGTTGTATGGGGAGTTGCCGTCGAAGCTGATGTGGAACCAATCCCTGTACGGGGAGTCCCACCGCCTCTCCTGAACGTCCCGGAACGCCCAGAAGCCGCGCCCGACGTGGTTGAAGACGCCGTCGAAAAGCACGCGCAGCCCGCGCCGGTGCAGCTCGCCGCACAGCGTCTTCAAGTCCTCGTTGGTGCCGAGGCGCGTGTCGACCCGGCGGTAGTCCCTGGTGTCATAGCCGTGGGCGTCGCTCTCAAAGAGAGGGTTGAACAGCACCGCGCTGCATCCGAGCTTTTCTATGTGCGGTATCCAGTCGAGAACCCGGAGCAGCCTGTGCTGCGGGACGCCGTCGTTCTCCCGGGCCGCACCGCACAGCCCGAGGGGATATATCTGATAAAATACGCTTTCATCGTACCACATGGCAAAGCCCTCCAATCATGCGCTGGAGACAGTATACCACAGCCGGGACAAATAGCAAAGCCGCCGTGTGGCTTATTGCTCGTCCTCGACCTCAACATACTGCATTATGTCTCCGACCTGACAGCGAAGTATTCTGCAAAACATGTTTATCGTGTGGGTGCTTACGCTTTCATTGCGCTTCAGCCGCGTTATTTGTGCGGGACTTACCCCGTACTTTTTGATCAGCGCATATTGAGATATACCCTTTTCCTTCATAACGTTCCACAGGTTGTCGTATATGATCATAACATTCAAGCCTCACTTTCCACTTAAATGTTAACCACAATTGGTGTATATTGATATTAACCAAAACCGGTTATTAATTATAACTATTCCAAATTGGGGGAAAACACAATGAAGAAAAGACTGATAATCCTTGTTGAGCCGTTTTAATGCTGTCTCTATATGGCTGCTCTGCTTCATCCGTGTCTCAGGATGATGACAGTTATTCAGGCGGCAATGATAGTGTGAGCAATATCGAAGACAGCGGCGGAAGTGTCTATGATTATGACAAGGGTTACGGCTATACTGCGCCGGAACCCGGGCAGTCGTTCAGCGACTATGTCAAAGAACAGGATCCTGAGTTGTATGAGAGCCTGTTTGAATAGAGCTGAATCGTGAGGAAAGGAGGTGTTTTGTTTTGGGTATATACAATGGAAACAGTGGAAATGGCGGAGGAGGTCTGTCGTTTTTTGGCATCGTACTAGCAATCTGCCTGGCGATATTAATTATGTTTGTCCTTTGAGCCAGCGTGACAGTGTAGTTCAGAATAACCTAAGAGCCCTGCTTCTGATATCTTGTTTGTACTGCGCTAATCGATTTTGGTTGAAAGACGCTGTTGTGGCGCCGATGATTTCATATTTTCTCAGATGTTACTTCAACGACTGCTTGGCCGGAATTGCTGTAATAGCGTATACTAATCTGGTCTTTGGCCTGAGTAGAATGGGCAAGGCAATAGTAAAAACCTATTCAGCGGCGGCGCTGGTCTGCATAGCTTGTGGTATACTGTGGGAATACCTGCTGCCAGCCTTTATGCAGCATGGCACAAGCGATGTGTGGGATATTGCGGCATATGTTCTGGGCGGCTGTACATACATAATTCTAGCTCGTCGTCTGGGAAATGAGAACGCAACGTGAGGTGCTGTTTTGCCTGCTCAACATTGCGCTATCCCTGTGCGCCGGAGGCCATATCTATGTTAGTTATGGGAGCGGGACTGCCATAGGGGAATTTTTGAGCAATGTGCTTCAAATGGAGCAGAGATTGCCCGACGGCGGATTGACATTGTTTCTGAGAAACTGGGGTGCTGACTTTCTGTGGGCATATGCATTGTTCTTTTCACTGTATCTATGCTATGCTGTCCGCAAATGGGCCGTGAGAACGGCGATTGCCGTATCTGCCGTTGTTTGCCTGACGTTGGAAATGCTGCAATTGATGCCTGCGAGCCTGTTGACAGGCACTTTTGATATCCTGGATATTGCCGCAGAAATGCTGGGTATTTGCTTGGGTGCATTTGTATTTCATTTGAAACGCAGTCATTATGAAGACAGAGGGGGTGTAGGTGATGAATAAAGGCTCGGGTAAAGGCTCAGGCGTAATTGCCGCAATTGTCATAGCGGCGTTCATGCTGCTGGCTGTGGTTACATACAGCCAGCCTAAAGCAGATATAGCCCACGATCCAAACGGGTTCCTGGGGTACAGCGACAGTTTTTGGGAATGGGTTGGCGACCAGTAATTGACCAAAAAAACCTGCCGGAAGCGATAGCTTCCGGCAGGTCTGTTTATTCATTCACTCGGCGGTGAACATGTCCTTGCTCAGGCCGCAGACGGGGCAGACCCAATCCTCGGGGACATCTTCCCAGGCAGTGCCGGGGGCGATGCCGCTGTCAGGATCGCCGACGGCGGGGTCGTAGACATAGCCGCAGGGGCAGACGTACTTCATAGCTGTAGGCTCCTTTCGTGATCTTTTGGGAGGGAATCAGGGAATTTATACGCCGGGGGCGGGCAGGACGCCCGCCCCGTATGGGTCAGTATTGCGGATTACTCGCCGAAGTAGCGCTTGAGCAGGCCGGCGAAGGCACGGCCGTGGCGAGCCTCGTCGCGAGCCATCTCGTGGACGGTGTCGTGGATGGCGTCCAGGTTGAGCTGCTTGGCCAGCTTGGCGAGGTCGGTCTTGCCGGCGGTGGCGCCGTTCTCGGCCTCAACGCGCATCTCGAGGTTCTTCTTGGTGGAGTCGGTGACGACCTCGCCGAGGAGCTCGGCGAACTTGGCGGCGTGCTCGGCCTCCTCCCAGGCGGCCTTCTCCCAGTACAGGCCGATCTCGGGGTAGCCCTCGCGGTGGGCGACGCGAGCCATGGCCAGGTACATGCCGACCTCGGTGCACTCGCCGTTGAAGTTCATGCGCAGACCCTCGAGGATCTCCTCGGGAGCGCCCTGAGCGACGCCGACGACGTGCTCAGCAGCCCAGGCCATCTCGCCTTCCTGCTTCTTGAACTTGGAGGCAGGAGCCTTGCACTGGGGGCAGAACTCGGGAGGGGTGTCGCCCTCATGAACATAACCACATACGCTGCAAATCCACTTAGCCATAATTTTTTCCTCCTGTGTTGTGTAAATATATAATGTATAGTTTGGGGTTGACCTTTGTTCAGGCGCCTATGTCGGCGCTGTCGAGACAGGCGGCGCACTTGCCGAAAAAGCTGAGCGAGCGGGAGGTGACCACGCCGCCGACCTCGCTTTCAACTTCCGCGTCCATGCCCGCAAGGTTGGGTGAGCAGACGTCCGTCACACAGCCGCAGCAGGTGCACACGAAGTGCGCGTGCGGCGCGGTGTCCGCGTCGTAGCGCTCCTGCCCGGCGACGGTGCCCACGCTGACCACGTCGCCGTCGGCGACAAACATGGCCAGGTTCCTGTAGACGGTGCCGAGACTCAGATCCGGGAACTCGGGCTTGAGCTGCGCGTACAGCATTTCCGCGCTGGGGTGCTTGTCCGTGCTTCGCAGGGCTTCAAGTATAGCCGCGCGCTTTTTTGAATATTTGCGTGCTTCCATATACTCACCAAAACGATAATGATTCTTATTACGGTTTGAATTTTAGCACACCTCGAGCGGTTTGTAAAGTGTTTTTTTCAAAAAATCTGTGTTAATTTTTGCGCTTACCGGTTTATGTAAGTAAATTACCCGGCGATTTTCGGTCGCCGGGTTCATAAACGCACTATTCCCATGTATCAGTCGTCCACCGTCATGCGCCGGAGGTTGCTGGATATGTCTGCGAGGGCGGCCGCGGCCTCCATGTCGCACTTGCGCGCCATGTCCGCAAGGGAGAGCATGCCCACCAGCTTGCCGTTTTCTACCACCGGCAGGCGCCGCACCTGGCCGCGACCCATGCGCTTTGCCGCGTCGTCCACTTTGACGTCCGGCGTCGCAGTCACGACGCCGCGGGTCATTACGTCGCCGGCGGTCATCGTGCGCGCGTCGCCGCCCGGCGCCACGCAGCGCAGGACTATGTCGCGGTCGGTGAGCATACCCACCAGCTTGCCGCCCCGGTCGGTCACGGGCAGGGCGCCGAGGTTCATGCGCTTGAGCAGCCTGGCCGCGGCGATCACCGGCTCGCGCTCGTCTATGGTCACCACGCGGTCGGACATTATGTCGGATACCTTCATCATATCGCCTCCTGGTGGTATTGTTGACCGCCGGAGGCGAGATTAAACCTGGCTGCGGCGAATGGGCCTAACTCTCTACCAGCTCCTTCAGCGCCGGCCCCACGGCGTCGGCGAAGAGCTTCACGGCCGTGATGGCCTCCTGCAGGCTGTTGCCGTTGGAGCCGACCTCCAGGATGAAGGAGCCGGTGCTCAGGTGCTGGTTGTAGCGCTCCTTCACCACGGATATGGGTCTGGCCAGAGTCGGGTACTTGGCGTTGACCGCCTGCTGCAAATAGAGCGCGAGGCGAAGGTTCTGCTCCCAGTTCGGGTGGTACAGCCCGCTCTCGCCGGTGCCGACCAGCATCATAAGCTGGCTGGAGGCCATGCCGTCCAGCTCAGCCACCGTCTTGTAGGTCACCTCCCCGTCGCCCAGCGCGTCGCGGTGGAGGTCTATGACCACGGCTATGCTCGGGTACTGGGCGAGGTAGCTCTCCACGGCCGCGCCGGAGCGCGAGTAGGAGCCGGTGTAGCTGGGGTAGTCGTAGATCTCCCGGTCGTGCAGCACGCTGATGCCCTGCGCCTCCAGCGCGGCAGTCAGCTCGTCGCCGACGCGGATGACGTTGTAGTTCTTGTCCTCCGTGCGGTCTGTGTCCGTCTCCTCGTACCGGTCGTAGGCGTCGGGGGTGTAGGCCTCGCTGCCGTGGGTGTGCACTATGAGCACCTGCGGGCCGGAGGCGGGCAGCACCTGCGGCGCGCCCTCGGCCACCAGCGCTCCCACGTCTATGTCGTAGCCGGTGGAGTTCTTGATGATCAGCCCGCCGTATATAGTAGTGGGCACGATGCGCGTCCCCTCGTCCGTGTACTGCACGCCCGGCTGCGATGGGGCGGCCGGCTCCTCGCCCGGAGGCGGCGGCGAGACCTCGGCGGACGGGTCGTCCGTCCCGGCGGGAGCGAGTACGGCGGGCGCGGCGGGCGAGCTGGAGGGCGTGCCGCGTTGGCCGAACTCCAGGTTCAGGCTGGCAGTGACCATGCGCCCGGAGGAGACTATGTCGTCCACCCAGCTGGACACCACCGCCCCCGCGCCGCACACAGCCGCGACCTTGACGCCCATCACCAGCAGCCCGGCGGCTGCCAGCTTCCTTGCCTTGCCCATGCGCTCACCCCCTGAATGGAGCATATGCGCCGCGGACAAATCTGATGACGCGGCTTGCGCGCCCCGGCGTAATGTGCTATATTGTGCCAGTGACGGCGCCGGAGGCGCGGTTAATTTGTCGAAAGGATGCGAACAAATGGAGCATATTTACCACCCGCGCGGAGTCTGCTCGCGTGAAATGCGAGTGGAGGTTGAAGACGGGATTATTCGCCAGGTAAAGGTGATAGGGGGGTGCGACGGCAACTTAAAGGGCATTTCCAAGCTCCTGGTGGGGATGCGCGCCGAAGACGCCATCGAAAAGCTGGAAGGCATCCGATGCGGATTTAAGAACACTTCCTGCCCGGATCAGCTCTCCAAAGCGCTGCGTGAGTGTCTCGAAAAATCGTCAAAATAGTTTACATAACATTACACCGCGGTTACAAAAGTTACAATATTCGAGCTTTTTGTCACCCAAACTTGCGTAATTGCAAAAATTTTTTTGCCGAAAAGCGTCGAGGGAAAATCTTTCAGCAGTTAGCACAACACAATATATAGGGTCAATCGACGAATTTCGCTCAATAAATCCATATAATGTGGAGCGATTGTTCAGATTAGCAAAATCAAATAAACTCAGTTTGTGCATAATGTCGATTGAATTCGACCTGCATTTTTGACTATAATTATTGCAGGAATTCAATTCCGACTCTGCCCGCCTGCAAAAATCGGACGGGCGTCTGCAAACTGAGGTGCGAAATGATCAGGAAAGACAAATTCCATATTACGCTCCTGCTCTGTGCCATCTTGCTGTGCCTGGCGGCTAACGGCTCCGTAATCGCGGGGGACGACATGCAGCTGCACCACGACCTGGCCGGTAACGCTTCTCAGGCCGAGGACAACTCGGGATACGAGACAGACTATACTGACCGGGAACAGGAAGATGAGCCGGCTGCTCAGGAGTCCTCACAGCCGGACAACACGGTTCCGCTCTACATAAACGGCGCGCTGCACTCCGACTGCCTGGTGGTGGACGGCACGGCGCGCATGAGCCTGGGACGCTTCGCCACGCTGGCCGGGCTGTGCTTCGACGGACATGCCATCGGCGGCGTGGTTCCGGAGCTCGGCGAGAACGGCGACTATGCGGTTGTCAACGGACGGTACTTCTATCTGCCGGACGGGCTGTACGAGATGGGCGGCGAGCTGCTCTGGCCGCTGACCGTCCTGGCCAAGATGTTTGACTGCACGGCGACGTGGGACGCCGCCAGCGGCAGCATCGACCTCGACCTCACCGACGTGGCGCTGCTGAGCGACGGGGAGACCTACTACAACCAGCAGGACGTCTACTGGCTCTCGCGCATCATCTATGCCGAGAGCGGCAACCAGCCCCTGGCCGGGCAGATAGCCGTCGGCAACGTGGTCTTGAACCGCGTGTCGGACGAGCGCTTCCCGGACAGCGTCTATGGCGTTATCTTTGACCAGAGCTACGGCGTGCAGTTCTCGCCCGTCGAGACGGGCGGCATCTATGCCGAGCCTGACGAGGAGGCCGTCGTGGCCGCCAAGCTGGCGCTGGAGGGCTACAACACCGCGGGCGAAAGCCTGTACTTCGTAAACCCGAGCATCGGCGCGGGGAGCTGGTTCGCCGCGAACCTGACTTACGTCACGAGCATCGGCGACCATGATTTCTACGCCTGATTGCATGGAGAGGGAACACATGATATAATGAGTGGCGCGCATGTGCGCGCCACTCATTATTTACGGTGATGATATGGAAGAAATACTTAACTCCGGCTTTGCCGAGCTGGGGATACCCGTCCCCGACGGCGCCATAGAGAGGCTGCGCGGCTACTACGAATACCTCGCCGAGCGCAACGCCGTCATGGATCTGACCGCGATAACCGGCGAGGAGAACACCGCCCGCGCCCACTTCCTCGACTGCTGCGCCCTGCTGAAGGCGGCGGACTTTGAGGACAGGCGGCTGCTGGACGTCGGCTCCGGCGCGGGCTTCCCCGGCCTGCCGATAAAGATCATGTCCCCGAGCACGCGCGTGACGCTGCTGGACAGCCAGCGCAAGCGCGTGGATTTCACCTCGGAGTGCATAGCCAGGCTCGGACTCAGGGGCATAGAGAGCCTGTGCATGCGCGCGGAGGACGCGCCGCCGGAGATGCGCGAGAGCTATGACATAGCCACCTCGCGCGCCGTGGCGAAGCTGAACCTCCTGCTGGAGCTGTGCCTGCCCTTCGTGCGCCCGGGTGGCGTGTTCATCGCCATGAAGGGCTCGGACTGCGACGCCGAGGTCGCCGAGGCGGCCAACGCCGCCGGACAGCTGGGCGCCAAGATACGCGGCGTGCACCGCTACACGGTGCCGGGCACGGACATCGTCCACGCCGCCGTGCTCGTGGACAAGCTCAGCCCCACGCCGCCGCAGTTCCCGCGCCGCTGGGCGCGGATGCTGAAAAAGCCGCTGTGAATGAAAAAAGCCCCCCGCTCCGCCGTTTCGGCGCGCAGAGCGGGGGGCTTTGACGCTTGTCAGTATTCGTTATAGCCGTAGTCGTAGGGGATGGTCAGGTTGGCGCCGGTGAAGGTGCCCTCCAGCTTGGAGATGGCGCGCTCGTACTCCGCGCCGCCCTCCTCGTAGGGGACGGGCTGATAGTTGTTGCCGTTGGCGACGCCGCTGCTGGCGCAGGGGATGAGCCGCACGTCCGTGACCGAGCAGGTGCCGCCGGCGTCCCGGGTGACCTCCAGCCAGGCTATGGCCGTGTCCTTGTCGCTGGGGTTTGTGTTCCCGCCGAAGGACCAGTTGCCCATGGAGTAGAATATGTAGCGGCCGTTGTAGACCTCGACCGGCTGCAAGGTGTGCGGGTGCGAGCCGTACACCACGTCCGCGCCGGCGTCCACGGCGGCGTGACCCCACTCCAGCTGCTTGCTGTTCACGTCGTAGCTGCCCTCGTCTCCCCAGTGTATGGCGGCGATGATGAACTCCGCGCCCGCCTCCTTCAGCGCGGCGATGCCCTCGGTTATCTGCGAGGTGCGGTCGGGGAAGCTCACGGCGTAGACGCCTATCTTCAGCCCGCTCGCCGTCTCGTAGACCGTGTGCTCGTCGCGGCCGGCGTAGCCTATGCCAATGCCGTCGAGCGCGGCCTTCGTGTCGGCGTAGCCCTGCTCGCCGTAGTCGAGGACGTGGTTGTTGCCCAGCGTAACGAACTCGACGCTGCCCTCTGTGAGTATGCCCGCATACTCCGGCGGGGCGCGGAAGGTGAAGTTCTTGTCCTCCGCCTGGGTGTTGTTTGTCAGCGCGCACTCGAAGTTGGCCATCGTGAAGTCGTCGTCTTCAAAATACTGTATGGTCTTCTCGAACACATAGCCGAGGTTATCCGCCGTCACGACGTTCTGGTACGCCACGGACGAGCCGCGGTAGAACGGAACCGAGTCCGGCGTGATGTCGCCGATAAAGCTTATGGTGAAGGTCTGCGGCGTAGGCTCCGGCGTGGGTTCCGGAGTGACCAGAGGCGCGGCGGTCTCCGCCGGAGGGGGCGCGGCCGGGCTCTCGCTGGGCGGAGCCTGGGTCTCGGCCGGCGCGGCCGGGGCGTGCAGACTGCCGCCGAAGACCATCAGAACCAGCGTCAGTGCTATGGCCGCTATGGCAAATGGCGCTTTTTTTATCTCACTCGCCCGCTTTCATTGCAAGGTATGCGTTGATAAAGCCGTCGATGTCGCCGTCCATGACGGCGTTGATGTTGCCGTTTTCAAAGCCGGTGCGCGCGTCCTTGGCGAGCGTGTAGGGCATGAAAACGTAAGAGCGGATGGCGCTGCCGAAGTCTATCTTCATCTGCACGCCCTTGATGTCGCTTATCTTCTCGAGGTGCTCGCGCTCCTTTATCTCGGCGAGCTTGGCGCGGAGCATGTCCTTGCAGTTCTCGAGGTTCTGGAAGTGGCTGCGCTCCACCTGGCTGGACACGACGATACCGGTCGGCAGGTGGGTCAGGCGCACAGCGCTGGAGGTCTTGTTGACCTTCTGGCCGCCCGCGCCGGAGGAGCGGAACACGTCCATCTTGATGTCCTCGTCGCGCAGCTCGATCTCGCCGGTGTCGGTTATCTCGGGCATGACCTCAACGGCGGCGAAGCTGGTCTGGCGGCGGCCGGAGGCGTCAAAGGGGCTGATGCGCACCAGGCGGTGCACGCCGTGCTCGCTCTTGAGATAGCCGTAGGCGTTCTCGCCCTCGATCTTTATGGACGCGCTCTTGATGCCGGCCTCCTCGCCGTCCTGCCAGTCGAGCAGTGTGTAGGTGTAGCCGTGGCGCTCCGCCCAGCGGGTGTACATGCGGTAGAGCATCTGCGCCCAGTCCTGGGCCTCGGTGCCGCCCGCGCCGGGGTGGATGGTGAGTATGGCGTTGTTCGCGTCGTACTCGCCGGAGAGCAGCGTGGAAAGGCGCATCTCCTCCAGCGTCGTCTCGAAGGCGGCGAAGTCGCTCTTCAGCTCGTCGAGCATGCTGTCGTCGTTCTCCTCTATGGCCATCTCGCAGAGCACCATCATGTCGTCCCACTTGGCGCACAGCCGCTCATAGCGCTCCACCTTCTGCTGGAGCTGCTTGAGGCGCTTTTGCACCTTCTGGGAGTTGTTTACGTCGTTCCAGAAGCCGTCCTTAGCGCTCTCGGCTTCAAGGGAGGCTATCTCCGCGCGCGCGTCGTCCAGCTTCAACGCCTTGCCCAGCCCGTCCAACGCGGGCTTGAGCGCGTTAAGCTTCGATTTGTACTCGTCAAATTCGATTATCATGTTATTTCAAACCACTCTCTAAGTTAGATTTTTAGCCACAATATTATATACAAATTGAGCCGCGTTGTAAATAGGGATTGTGTTGCGAGAGCGGAGGCAACGACGCATATTGAGGGGAATAATCAGCGATTGCGCAAGCGTTGCCGAAATCCGGTTTACATTTTTGGAAATACGTATTATAATGGAGACAAAGCCGCTGCACGATAAGCCTGCACGGCTTCGTGAGCAAAGCGGCGTGTCTGCCAAACCACGCGGTCAGAATGATCAGCGACTATTACAACCGGAGGCGGACGGTATGTCTTTGAGAAAAAAGGCCGTGATAATTGCTGTGGCGGTCGTCGTGCTGGCGCTGGCGGTCGTTGCGGCCGTCGTACTTACCCGCGGGGACGAGGCCGGGGAAATGAAGCAGTATGTGCTGGACCACCAGGCGGAGCTTGAGAGCTACGTCGAAAACCTGTACGAGGAAATACCGGAGGACAACTACCAGACGATCATAGAACATGAGTACAACGGCTGGAGAGTGGAGCTGTATCCGAACGAAAACAACGCGGTCATGTTTATCGTGAGCGCCAAGGGCTTCGCGCCCGGTTCCCGCTATAAGGGCTTTGCCTTTTCTCCGAACGACGTGCCCATAGGTTTTCAAGCCACCGCTGAGGGCTTTGTACAAAACGAGGACGGCTCCTGGCAGAGCGACTACAAGGGCAACGACCACTACTGTGAAAGAATAACCGACCGATGGTACTATTTTGAGATAGTTACATGAGAAGCGCCTGTACCGCCGAGCCCGTATTGAGCATACGGGCTCGGCGGTATATCTATTTACAAATCCGGCGCTTTTCAGTATAATACAAACTGTAATATTATCTGCAAAAACGGAGGTGGCGTATGTCCAAGGCGTTTGCACAGGGCATAAGCCTGCTGCGCCGCTCGCGCGGACTGAGCCAGCGGGAGGTCTCTGGCGGGCTGGGCATCAGCCAGGCGCTGCTGTCGCACTACGAAAACGGCTCGCGCGAGCCGGGGCTGGACTTTGTCGCGCGCATCTGCGACTACTACGACGTGTCGGCGGACTATTTGCTGGGACGCACGGACAAGCCCGACGGCGGCGGAGGCCGCCTGGCGGACGGCGTGAAAGAGCTGGCGGCTCAGCTGCGAGAGCTGGCCGACCGGGCAGAGCACATGGCAGGGGGAGACGAAGCATGAGACAGGATCACATCAGGAACTTTTCTATAATAGCCCACATAGACCACGGCAAGAGCACGCTCTCCGACCGGCTCATAGAGCTGTGCGGCGCTGTGGACCAGCGCGAGATGGAGAGCCAGATACTCGACAACATGGATCTTGAGAAAGAGCGCGGCATCACCATAAAGGCTCGCGCCGTGGGTCTCACGTACAAGGCCGCGGACGGCGAGGAGTACACGCTGAACCTCATAGACACGCCGGGACACGTGGACTTCAACTACGAGGTCAGCCGCTCGCTGGCCGCCTGCGAGGGCGCGCTGCTGGTCGTCGACGCATCCCAGGGCGTGGAGGCGCAGACGCTCGCGAACACCTACCTCGCCATGAACCACGACCTCGAGATACTGCCGGTCATCAACAAGATAGACCTCCCCGCCGCCGACCCGGAGCGGACGAAGACGGAGATAGAGGACATCATCGGCATCCCGGCCATGGAGGCGCCGGAGATCTCGGCCAAGCAGGGCATAAATATCCCCGCCGTGCTCGAGGAGATAGTAAACGGCGTCCCCGCGCCGGAGGGCGACCCCGACGCTCCGCTGCGCGCGCTGGTGTTCGACAGCCAGTACGACTCCTTCCGCGGCGTCATAGTCTTCATGCGCCTCTTTGACGGCAAGATACGCCGCGACATGGACATCCAGCTCATGGCCACCGGCGCGACCTACAAGGTCGTGGAGGTCGGCCACATGCGCCCCACGCACCTCGAGCCCTGCGACGAGCTCGCCGCCGGCGACGTCGGCTACTTCACCGCCAGCATAAAGAACGTGGAGGACACCCGCGTGGGCGACACGGTCACTGAGGCCGCGCGCCCGACCGCCGAGCCGCTGCCCGGCTACAGCCCCGCCAGGCCGATGGTCTACTGCGGCATCTACACCGAGGACGGCAGCAAGTACGGCGACCTGCGCGAAGCGCTGGAGAAGCTCAAGCTCAACGACGCCTCCCTCGCCTTCGAGCCGGAGAGCTCCGTGGCGCTGGGCTTCGGCTTCCGCTGCGGCTTCCTGGGCATGCTGCACATGGAGGTCACGCAGGAGCGCCTGGAGCGCGAGTTCGACCTCGACCTGGTCACGACGCTGCCCTCGGTCATCTACGAGGTCACCAGGACGGACGGCACGGTCGTGCACGTCGACAACCCGCACAACTACCCAGACCCGGCGAGCATCGCCGAGGCCAAGGAGCCGTACGTGAACGCGACGATAATCACGCCGCAGGAGTTCGTCGGCAACATCATGCCGCTCTGCCAGGACAGGCGCGGCGAGTACAAGAACATGCAGTACCTGGACACCCGCCTGGTGGAGCTGCACTATCTCATGCCGCTCGGCGAGATAATCTACGACTTCTTCGACACGCTCAAGGCGCGCACGAAGGGCTACGCCTCGCTGGACTACGAGCTGGCCGACTACCGCCCCAGCGAGCTGGTGAAGGTCGACCTGCTCCTGAACGGCGAGCAGGTGGACGCGCTGAGCTTCATCGCCCACAAGGACAAGGCCTACCCGCGCGCCCGCAAGCTGTGCGAAAAGCTCAAGGAGAACATCCCGCGCCAGCTGTTCGAGATACCCATCCAGGCGGCCATCGGCGGCAAGATAATCGCCCGCGAGACCGTCAAGGCGCTGCGCAAGGACGTCCTCGCCAAATGCTACGGCGGCGACATCACACGTAAGAAGAAGCTGCTTGAAAAGCAGAAGGAAGGCAAAAAGAAAATGCGCCAGCTCGGCACCGTGTCGATACCGACCGAGGCGTTCTTGTCTGTTCTTAAGCTGGACGAATAACCCCTCTCCTGGGAGGCTTTCTTTGGTCTTGGCCAAAGAAAGCCCCCCAGACCCCGAAAGGAAAGCCGCTTTGGGTGCGTCTGTGTGCCGGGGGATAGTTTTATCTTCACGGTTCGACGTATATACGTTGGTATCCCTTAGACTTTACGAGACTGGGGTGCTGTCTTTTTCGCGCGACGGCGCTTTGCGCCGGAGCGCTTACCGGGTTATCTGTTAGAGGGGTAAGCTGGTTGCACCCTAATCTGGCATGAATCTTAGGGATAGCAACCTGAACGTCTCTGGTCGCTTGGTGACCACTATTCCCCGTGTCCCCAAACTTCCCAACCCAAAAAGCGTTTTTC
>OJQW01000255.1_pt1 | contig 27002 bp, 26 predicted proteins | sample 1599041 | NCBI WGS metagenome assembly OJQW01 (sample SAMN03922518, study PRJEB24848) | human gut metagenome | isolation source: stool sample | host: Homo sapiens | place: Germany | collected 2010-02
GTGGCGACAAAAAGAAATCCCTCAGACTCCAAAGAGAAAAACGCTTTTTGGGTTGCGATGGTGGGGACACGGGGAATAGGTGTCACCAAACAGGTTGGTATTTTAGGTTGCTATCCCTAAGATTTATGCCAGATTAGGGTGCCACTGTCTTACCGCGCGGACGACCACCCCAACTAATTACCCACGTAAGCGCTCCGGCGCAAAGCGCCGTCGCGCGAAAATGACCGCACCCCAGTCTCGTAAATATTAAGGGATACCAACGTATCTATGTCGAACCGTGCAGATAAAACTATTCCCCGGCCTATTAAACCACCCAAAGCGGCTTTCCTTTCGGGGTCTGGGGGGCTTTCTTTGGCCAAGACCAAAGAAAGCCCCCCAGGAGTCCCGCGGGGGGGTTCCACCCCCCGCACCCCCCGGCGGCGTGGTTGCCCCTTGACACAATCCCCCAGCGCGTTATACTTAGTTTAAACCCCCAACGGAGGCTCGCGTTATGTACCAATGGCTCGACGAGGTCAAGCAGAACATCAAAAAGCGCCGGCAGGTGCTGTTTTCCAAGGACTCGGAGTTCCTCGCCGACCTTGCGGAGCTGTTCGCGGCGCGCTCGCACCGGGTGATGGTGCTGTGGGCGCTGGGCTTCGCCGCCGAGTCGGTGGCGGAGCTGGAGCGCGCGTACCCGGACGAGCGCCGTCCGCGCGAGGCGCTTGAGGCCGCGCGGCAGTGGGCTGCCGGGGAGGTCAAGATGCGCTATGCCCAGCGCAAGATACTCGACTGCCACGCCGTGGCCAGGGCTTTGAGCGACCCCGCCGACATAGCCGCATGCCACGCCGTGGGTCAGGCCTGCGCCGTGGTGCACACCGCCGGCCACGCGCTGGGCTACCCCATGTACGACCTCACCGCGATAGTCCGCCGCCTCGGCCCGGACGACTGCCGCGAAGCCGTGGAGCGGCGCAAGGCAGAGTACACAGCCCGGCTGTTCTACTGGGACGCTCACGCCCCCGACTATCAGGGCACCTGGGCGGAATTTTTGAGTTGAGCGTATAAAAACACGCAGGAAGGCGCAAAACTCGCCTCCCTGCGTGCGAATATGTTGACGCACTTTGTCAAGCCGTCCCGAGGTTATCGTGATGTCATATAATAGCAGTGTGTTTTTCTCTGTAAAAATTGTCCAATAAATGTTGCATATTTCTCGTGAGTTGTGTATAGTAATACTAGGCACTAGAAAACAAGCGAAAAAAGTAGGAGTAAAATGAAAAAGAAAAAAATTCTTCTACAGCATCAATTCAGGTAGTAGTAAGCAAAAGCGGCAGCGTTACAACAGAATTCGGCGGCGCATTATCTGGTTCGACGCATTTCGAAATCCTTAGGCAATCAATAGAAACAAACTTGCAATTCGATATAAGTTATTCGCGCAGCTGGATTAGCGGAATGCAAGTATCTTCGGATTCTCCACTTGAGCCCTACAAAATGCAGATTGTGTACGCGTATGTACCTCTGGTATCAACTTCTGGCAGCGCAAAAATTAAAGTCTACAACGATTATTCCCCAGACAGCAAGCCAGTGTACATATATGAGGCGGCTGAGGCGGACATGATACCCGCGGAGTACCATGTTCACTTTGTAAGAGAGGAGCTATGATGCGAAAAATACAAATAACACCGGGTTTGTCTTTAATCTTGCCACTTGTGTTCCTGCTCTCCGGCTGCGGCGCGGCGGATGTACCGGCGGCTTCACCCTCGCCTACTGCTTCTCCGGAACCGGAGGCGTTCATATCCGGCATGGACGAGGCAGAGGAGATGCTAAGCGAAGTTATGGGTCCCGCCCCGCAGTACACCGCGCTGGACTACGCCGCGAGCGAGGACGCGGACGCCTTCGTCGAGGGAGTGATACTCTACCGGGACGCGGGCAAGGTAAATGAAGGCAGCCTGCTCGTCTACACAAAGGCGGCGGTGACCGCTATATCCTACGGTGAGGCCGATGACCCGTACAACTACGACGATGACTGCGCCCTTGAGATAACCGGGGGCGACACGATAAGGTACAGTGTGCGGGACATGGGCACCGGGAACCTGCTGACTTTTGCCGTACAGTGCTCGGTTTTGGAGGACGGCACGCCGCATTTCAAGACGGTGGGGTCGCCGAGCTTCAGTTCAAACTATTGAAAACAAGCGCGGGGAGGCTAACGCTTCCCCGCGCTTATTGATACATCATTTTTTCTTGAGCTTGCGCTTGTTGCCCTTTTCGTCGACGATGTAGGTGTTCTCAAGCACGTCTATCGTGCTGCGGCGCCAGTCGGCGAGGTACTCCTCGCGGAGAGCCTTGCGCTCGGCCTCTTCCTCCTCGGTCAGCTCGCGCTGTCTGGATATGGCGGTCAGCTCCGAGATCCTGTCCATCTTGGCCTTTTCCACGGCGCACCTCAGTTCTTCAGCGAGTGTATCGGCGCGGGGATGCGTCCGCCGCGGTGGATGAAATCATAGCTCGACTCGGTGTGCACCGGCATGACGGGCGCGCTGCCCAGCAGTCCGCCGAACTCGACCGTGTCGCCCACGTCCATGCCGGGAGCCGGGATGACGCGCACGGCGGTGGTCTTCTGGTTTATCATGCCTATGGCGGCCTCGTCGGCGATGATGGCGCTGACGGTCTCGGCGCTGGTGGAACCGGGCACGGCTATCATGTCCAGGCCGACGGAGCACACGCAGGTCATGGCCTCGAGCTTGTCGAGTGTGAGCGTGCCTCTCTGCGCGGCGGCGATCATGCCCTCGTCCTCGCTGACGGGTATGAAGGCGCCGGAGAGCCCGCCCACGCTGGAGCTGGCCATTACGCCGCCCTTCTTGACCGCGTCGTTTAAGAGCGCCAGCGCCGCCGTGGTGCCGTGGGTGCCGCAGACCTCAAGCCCCATCTCCTCAAGTATGCGCGCGACGCTGTCGCCCACGGCGGGCGTCGGCGCGAGGGAGAGGTCGACGATGCCGAAGGGCACGCCGAGCCGCCTGGACGCCTCCTGAGCCACCAGCTGACCCATGCGCGTGACGCGGAAGGCAGTCTTCTTGATGGTCTCGGCCACCACGCCGAAGTCGGCTCCGCGCACGGCCTTGAGCGCGTTGTGCACGACGCCGGGGCCGGAGACGCCGACGTTTATCACCTTGTCCGGCTCGCTTACGCCGTGGAAGGCTCCGGCCATGAAGGGGTTGTCCTCCACGGCGTTGCAGAACACGACCAGCTTGGCGCAGCCGAAGCCGCCCTGTGCGGCGGTCAGCTCCGCCGTCTCCTTGATGACGCGGCCCATGAGCGCGACGGCGTCCATGTTGATGCCCGCCTTCGTCGAGCCGACGTTCACGCTGGAGCACACCAGCTCCGTCTCGGCCAGCGCGCGTGGGATGGAGCGGATAAGCTTCTCGTCGGCGGGGGTCATGCCCTTCTGCACCAGCGCGGAGAAGCCGCCGACAAAGTTGACGCCGGTCTCGCGCCTGGCGTTGTCCAGCGCCTCGGCAAAGCAGAAGTAGTCGGAGCAGTCGCTGGCTCCGGCGACCAGCGCAATCGGCGTGACGGAGATGCGCTTGTTGACGATGGGTATGCCGAACTCCGCCTCTATCTCCTCGCCCACGCGCACAAGATCCTTTGCGCTGGTGGTTATCTTGTCATAAATCTTCCTGCACGCCGCCTTCGGGTCGCTGTCACAGCAGTCCAAAAGCGAAATCCCCATAGTGACCGTGCGCACATCCAGATGCTGCTGATCTATCATCTCGATAGTCTCAAGTATTTCTCCACGGTTTATCATGTAAGCGCCCTACCTTTCCAATACATCCCGTCGGGGCTTCGCCTCGACGGGATACCATATCTTGCGCCCATTGGGCGCAACCGCCTTGCCGTGCAAGGCGAGGGGGTATCGCGGCATTTATGCCGCGTATCTAGGGGGAACTGGTTCCCCCTAGAGATTTAGATTCGATGCATCGCGTTGAAGATGTCCTCGCGCTGGATGCGTATCTGCAGGCCGTGGCTCTCGCCCTCGGCGGCCAGCTCGCCGGCGAGGGCGGCGAAGGGCTCGGTGCACGCGGAGGCGTCGACAAGCATTATCATGGTGAAGTAGTCCTGCAATACCGTCTGGCTGATGTCCAGCACGTTGACGCCGCGCTCGGCGAGCAGCTGGCTGACCAGGGCGATGATGCCCACCCTGTCCTTACCTATGACCGTGACTATCGCTTTCATTGTTCAGTCCTCCTCAGACATTGTCCCCAGCTCGTCGAGGTTCTTCTCGAAGGCCGGCATAAAGTTTTCCAGAAAATAGTCCGCCTCTTTGAGGTGCATGGACTTTATGCGCTCAAGGGTCTGGCGCTCGGCGGAGAGGAACTCCAGGTTGCCCGCCTTGCGCTCCTCCACGCACTTGATGTACGCGCTCAGCCGGTCGGCGCACTTGAGCAGGGGCTTCAGCTCCCGCTCCACCTCCCCGCTTATAAGCGGCGCGAACTCGGCCCGCAGCGTCTCCGGCAGCATATTGGCCAGCTTGTCCGAGGCCACGCGCTCCACCTCCTGGTAGGCGTTGGTTATGTCCGCGCTGTGGTACTTTATCGGCGTCGGCATGTCGCCGGTGAGTATCTCCGGCGCGTCGTGGTAGAGCGCGGCGCACACCAGCGTGCCGACGTCGCACGGCTCGCCGAACACGTCCCGGCGCACGACGCCGAGGGCGTGAGCCAGCACCGCTACCATGTGGCTGTGCTCCTGCACGTTCTCGGGTATGCTCGAACGCATGAGCCCCCAGCGTGAGATGTATCTCATGCGCGAAATAAGCGCGAAGAAATCGCTCATTGGCTCCCTCCTGTTCTCGTCAGCTCTCCACGTCGCCGACCACGCGCTTGGTCATCCAGCGCTTCGACACATACCTGGGTATGCTCATGAGCACGCCCAGACCCCAGCCGAAGGGTATGTTCAGCCAGCAGGCGGCGTAGCCGACGTCGAAGGCGTAGACCATCAGGTAGGCGGCGCAGACGCGCACAGCCAGCGTGGTGAAGCTGGTCATCGAAGTCCAGACGGCGTCGCCCGCGCCCTGGAGCAGTCCGGTGGTGGGCATGTACGTGGCAAAGAGTATGATGCAGCAGCTCATCCAGCGCTGGTACTCGACCGCCTGCGCAAGCGCCTCGCCGTCCAGGCTGAACAGCCGGGCGAAGTCCGGCGCCAGGAAATAGAGCGCCGCGGCTATGACCAGGCTCATGGCGCAGCTCATCAGCGTGCCGTAGCGCCAGCCGCGCTTTACGCGGTCGTACTTCATGGCTCCGACATTCTGGCCGGTAAAGCTGGTCTCGGCGTTGTTCATGCCGAAAATGGGTATCAGCGCATAGCTCTCCATGCGGTTGCCGGCGTTGAAGGCGCTCATCGTCACCTGGCCGAAGCTGTTGACCAGGCGCTGTATGAACACGTTGCCCAGCGAGACCACGGCCTGCTGTATGATGGCCGGAATCCCGAGCTTGAGGCAGAGCCTGAACTTGTCCGTGTCGAACATAAACTCGCTTCGCCTGAAGCGGAAGATGGGATAGCGGCGGAACATGTAGAAGATGCTGAACGCGGCGCAGACCGCCTGCGCTATCACCGTCGCCACGGCGACGCCGACCACGCCCCAGCCGAAGCTTATCACGAACCAGAGGTCGAGCACGGTGTTCAGGACGGCCGAGACTATGAGGAAGTACATGCTCGCCTTGCTGTCGCCCACGGCGCGCAGTATGCCGGCGACGGCGTTGTAGACGTACTGGAAAACCAGCCCCACCGCGTATATGGCAAAGTACTCGATGGCGTAGTCGCGGCTGGCCGCGTCCGTCACGCGCATCAGCCCGACGACCAGCATGTTGGCGCCCAGGCAGCCGAAAACCGCCAGCGCCGCGCCCAAAGCCGCCTGGGTTATCAGCAGCGTGCTGGCCGCGCGCCGCAGCTCCTCCTCGCGCTTTGCGCCGTAGAGCTGCGCCACCAGCACCCCGCCGCCGTTCGCCAGGCCAAGCGATATGGCCAGGAACAGGAAGATGAGCGAGGTGCAGCTGCCCACCGCGGCAAACATGGCGTTGCATATCTCCCTCGTCGCCCCGCCGTAGCTGCTGACTACGATGCTGTCCACCGTGTTGTAGAGCTGCTGCAAGAACTGCCCGGCCATTATCGGCAGCGAAAAGAGCAGCAGCTCCTTCCACTCCGAGCCGACAGTCATGTCCCTCCTCTTGTCCATCGATTCCCCTCCAAAAATGTCGTACATTTTATAATAACACGCCCGGCAACGCTTGTAAAGGCAGAAAACCCGGCCAAAAACCCGGAAAGCGCGCAAAAGCTCCCCGGTTCCGAACCGGGGAGCTATCTCTTTTCAAGCATTTATCAGCGCGCGCAGCTGGGCAAGGAAGGCAAGCGCGGCCTTGGACTGCACCTGGTATTTCTTCCAGCACACGCAGGCCGGGGCATCGAGCGCCGGCTCAAGCGGCCGGAAGCACATGCCGCTGCCCGACGTGTTTATCAGCCTGTCCAGGCACAGCGCATAGCCGACGCCCTCATCTACCAGCAGCGAGGCGTTGAAGACCAGGTTGTACGTGGCCGCCACGTTCAGGCTGTACAGCTCTCTCCTCAGCCAGCGCGAAAGCTGCGGGTCTGCATCCCTCTGCCGCGAGATGATCAGCGGCTTGTCCCACAAGTCCTCAGGGCGTATGGCGTCCTTTCCGGCGAGCGGCGAATCCCGCCGCATGAGCACGCCCCAGGAGTCCCTCACAGGCAGGGAGATGAACTCGTACTTCTGCGAGTCCACGCCGCCGAACACTATGCCGAAGTCGATCAGCCCCTTGTCGAGCTGATCCAGCACGTGCTCGGCATTCCCGCTGGTGATGTGGTAATGCACGTCGGGGTACCTGTCCTGCATGAGCTTTGCGGCCTCGGCGAAAAGGCGCACGATGTCCGCCTCGCCCGCGCCTATATACACGTCGCCGGCGATTTTCTCGTCCGAGCGCGCTATCTCGTCCTCCGCCCTGTGCACCAGGGCGAGTATCTCCTCGGCGCGCTTGCGCAGTATGACGCCCTCCTCGGTGAGCGTGACCCTGCGCGAGCCCTTGGCTCCGCGTATCAGCAGCTGCTTGCCCAGCTCATCCTCCAGCTGCCGCAGCTGCGTGGAGAGCGTCGGCTGCGACAGGTGCAGGGACTCCGCCGCCGCGGAAATGCTCTGTTCTCGGGCAACTGCCAGAAAGTATTGCAGCACTCTTAGCTCCACAGTCTCCACCTCCTGACAGAAGGATACCACGTATCCTGCGGCAGCTCAAGCCGGTTTTGCCCGAGCCGTGAGCTCAGCCGTTGAGGAAGTCCACCGCGACCTGGGCGTACATGGCGACGCCGGTCTCGAAGGCGCTCTCGTCTATGCAGAACTTCTCGCTGTGCTGCGGAGCCTCCCCGCCGCCGCCCAGGGCGACGAAGGCGCAGGGCACGATGTGCGTGTAGGCGCTGAAATCCTCGCCGCCCATCGAGCGGCGTATCGGCGCGATGTGCTCCTCGCCGGCCACCTTCAGCGCCGCGCCCCTGGCCAGCTCGGTCATGGCCTCGTCGTTCACCAGCATGTCGCTCTTGAACTGGTAGTCCAGCTCGGCGGTGCAGCGGAAGGCCGCGGCGGTGTTCTCGGCGATGCGCGCCATCATGCCGGGTATCTTCTGGTGCAGCTCCTCGTTGAACAGGCGCACGGTGCCCTCCAGCTCCGCGTGGTTGGAGATCACGTTGAAGCGCTGGCCGGAGTGCAGCGTGCCGACGGTGACGACCACCGGCTCCAGCGGGCTGAACTCGCGGCTGGAGATGGTCTGCAGGTTCATGACTATCGCCGCGGCGGCGACGGTGGCGTCCACGCCCTCGTCGGGCAGCGCGCCGTGGCTGGTCACGCCGTGGACGTCCAGCTTGTAGTAATCCGCGGCGGGGTGTATCACGCCGCTGGTGATGCCCAGCTGACCCACGGGCTGCTGGGCGAAGATGTGCATGCCGAAGCCGGCGTCCGCGCCCTCGATGGCGCCCTGGGCGATGATGTGCTTGGCGCCCATCGCCAGCTCCTCGGCGGGCTGGAACAGCACCTTGACCGTGCCGCACAGCTCGTCCTTGATGGAGTTGAGCACCTTCGCCGCGCCGAGCAGCATGGCCGCGTGCGTGTCGTGGCCGCAGGCGTGCATGAAGCCCTCCCGCTCGCTGGCGAACTCCACGCCGCTCTCCTCCTTGACGCTCAGCGCGTCTATGTCCGCGCGCAGGAAGATGCACTTGCCGGGCTTGTCGCCCACGATGTCGCCCACAAGCCCGCTCGGCTCGAAGCGGCGGTAGGGTATGCCCATCTTGTCCAGCTCCTCGGCTATGCGGTCGGTGGTGCGGAACTCCTCAAAGCTCGGCTCTGGATTCCGGTGAAAATCCCGGCGCATCTCAACGACGTACGGAAACACTTCGTGCGCAAGCGCTTTTATATCAGCCATGATGTGATCTCCTTTTCGTGTGTTTAATACATCAAGCCGGGGCTTTGCCTCGGCTTGATGCCTTAACCCGCGGACGCGTGTCCGCGGCCTCCGCGCCATGCGCGGAGAGGGGGTATCGCGGCATTTATGCCGCGTATCCAGGGGGAACTGGTTCCCCCTGGAAATCTCCATTAAGCCGGGGCTTTGCCTCGGCTTGATACCTTACGCGTGTCCGCGGCCTCCGCGCCGTGTGCGGAGAGGGGGTATCGCGGCATTTATGCCGCGTATCCAGGGGGAACTAGTTCCCACTGGAAATCTTCATTGCGGTCGCGACCATCGCGGTCACGCCGCACTCCAGCGCGTTTTCCTGGAAGGTGCAGCGCGCGTCGTGGAGGCTGTAGGGCTCGTCGCCCAGGCAGCCGGCGTTGAGCATCAGGAACAGGCTGGGCGTGCCGGTGGCGTTTCCGTAGTAGCTGAAGTCCTCGCTGAAGCTCAGCGGCTCCTTGAGGTAGTTCACATAGCCCTCGCCGAGCGCCTCGGTGACGGCCTCGTCGGCGAGCTTCAGCAGAGCGGGGTCGTTGACCACGGAGCCGTAGCCCTCGGTGTGCTCCACGTCGAACTTGCAGCCGCTGAGCTCCTCGGTGCCGCGGGCGAGGCGCATGACCTCGTCGTAGATCACCTTGCGGTTGGCCTCGCCGTAGGTGCGGCAGACCATCTCCATGCTGGCGCTGCCGGGGATGATGTTCACGGCCTCGCCGCCCTTGATGACGCCGATGGAGACTATCGCGGTGTCCAGCGGGCTGATGCGGCGCGCGACTATCTGCTGCGCGTTCACGATGAACTGAGCCGCCGCGAGGATGGCGTCGTGGCCGTTGTGCGGCTGGGAGCCGTGCGCGGTCTGGCCGGTGACGTTGACGTTGTAGAGGTTGAAGGCCGTGGTGACGATGCCGTCGTACACGCTCACGGAGCCGACCTTCACGCCCTCGCCGGAGGGGGAGATGTGCGTGGCGAGGATAGCGTCCACGTGCGGGTTCTCAAGCGCGCCCGCCTCGACCATCGGCCTGGCGCCGCCCATCGGAGCCTTCTCCTCGGCGGGCTGGAAAATGAGCTTCACGCTGCCGCAAAGCTCGTCGCGCATACCGCAGAGCACCTTCGCCACGCCGAGCAGCATGGCCGCGTGCGTGTCGTGGCCGCAGGCGTGCATCACGCCGTCGTTCTCGCTGGCGAAGTCCAGGCCGGTCTGCTCCTTGACGGGCAGGGCGTCTATGTCCGCGCGGATGGCCACGCACTTGCCGGGCTTGGCGCCCTTTATCAGCGCCACCGCGCCGGTGGGCAGGGGACGCTCCACGCTGTCCACGCCGAAGCTCTTGAGGAGCTCGACTATCTTCTCGGTGGTGCGGAATTCGTTGTTGCTCAGCTCCGGGTGGCGGTGGAAGTCGCGCCTCCAGGAGATCATCTCGTCGTACACCTCGTGTACACGGCTGCGTATGTCCATGATGTCTTATCCTTTCTGATTTATAAATAGGTATAGGGGAGACGGCAGCCGTCTCCCCCTTTTGTTAATTTTAAATTGTCACACAGTGATGAGGTTGCACATATAGCCTGCAATGAGGATGCTGGTGATGGAGACGGTGACCATACCGGCAACGAGCATCTTGGGCATCATGTGGTCGAGCATGAGCTGCTTTTCCTTCTCGTCGGTGGCGATGGCGTTGACGACCTCGTTGGTGACTATGTAGGTTCCGGGGAAGCCGAACAGGCAGGTGCTGCCGATGGCGCAGGCCATCTGCCAGCTCATGCCGACGAGCTTGCCGACCAGAGTGCCGAGCACCAGGAAGGTGACGGAGCCGGTGACCACAACGACGATGAGCGGCCAGACCATGCCCAGAACCTGCTCGGGAGTGGAGGTGCTGAGGTTGGTGAAGATGCTCAGTGTGACGACGACGAGCATGAAGCCGTCGGCGCCGGCCTTGCCCATCGGGCCTTCATCCAGGAAGCCGAGCTCTTTGCCGATAACGCCGTAGATGAGGGCGAATATGAGGGCGCTGATGGTGAACGCCGTGTCAGGGAAGGCGTCGGCTATCAGGCCGTTTATGCCATTGGCGGTGATGGTGGCGAGGAAGCCGACAAAGGCGACCTTGGCCATGATGAGGTTGGAGCCGTTGTACTTGTCGGGGATGGGCGGGATGAGACGCCTCTTTGCGGGAGCGTTCGCAGTCACGACCTTGGCAGTCACGCCCTTGAGTTCCGCGCCGGTCTCAACCAGCTTGCGGACGCGCTTGGCCTCGCTGCGCAGGCAGAGGGAGGCGACAGGGTATCCGACGAAGCCCTGCACGACCATGACGAGGGCGGCAAATACCGCGAGGTCGGTCAGGCCGAGCTCATTGGCCTTGCCCTGCATGGTCAGGGTCGCGACAACGCCGCCGGAGAGGATAGGCGCGCCGACAACGGCGTAGTTGCGGTCGATGATGAGGCCGCCGATGAAGTAGATGCCGAGGCTTATCGCGACGCAGCAGACAGCGGCGACGACGACGGTCTTCCACTGGTCGGCGAAGTCACGCAGCTTGATGGTCGTGCCCATGTGCACGAGCAGCATGGTGACAAGCACGCCGGAGACCAGCAGCAGGGTGGAGTCGTCAAAGAGAGTGCTGGGCAGCACGCCGGTCCAGAAGCCCGCCAGGAAGATGACGGACGAAAGGAACAGCATGGAGACGATGGCCTTCGTGGCCGAAGCGACCATGTCGCCGATGCCGAACACCAGCAGGATTACGAATACCGCCAAAATAGGCAACATAAGAGTTTCCTCCCATTCCGTGGCGCGCATCCGGCGCGCCGGTTTATATATCTGCAACGGGCAAGCCCGTTTACAGCACTTTAGCGAACTGCTTTATAGCACTTTCAATCAGCGATGTGATGAATGTATGATACTCGCAATTCACAAAAAGTTCAAGAATTTTCTGTTCCGGGAAGGACGCCGCCGGAGGTTTTCGTAATTCATGACAAAACTTTGTCATTTATAAGCTTGAAAAAACGTCAAAAGGCACAGGAAAATTCCCGTGCCTTTTAAGTACAAACGAGGTCTTCTTTTGGCTCTTAACGTGTTAAAACATTCGATAATTTACATTTTTCGGCTGACTTGCCGCTCACGATACCAGCTTGCGCAAAAGGGGCGCGCGGCTGAGGAGCAGCGATGCAAGCATGGACAGCGCGAACACCGCCGCGGCGCGCAGGGGTATCGCTATCCACAGCGACAGCGTCTCCGGCTCCCAGATGCCGAGGTGCTGAGCTGTCATAATCAGCAGCGGGTGCAGCAGATAGACGCCCAGCGTGCAGCGCGCGGCCTCACCCAGCCGCCTTGACTCCGGGAGCCTCAGCCGCAGGAAGAAAAGCGTGAACGCCGCCGCCGTCAGCACCACGTTCGGGCTGGTGTAGCGGAACAGCAGCTCGTTGAGCCCTCCGCGGGAGAGCGCGAGCGAGCCGGCCACGGTCATCGCCGCACCGAGCGCGCCCATGGCATATACTACCGCGGCCGCCGCCCCGGACAGGCTCCAGCGCCGGAGGTACCCGCCAAGCAGGTAAAAGAGGACGAAGCCCACGCCCCAGGGCAGATGCGCGTTCTCCGCGATCAGCATGAGCGTCGGGAACATGGCCGTGGCGTGCATCAGCTCGTAGACGCTGCCCAGGCCGAACAGCACGAGCATCGCGTACTCGTACTGCCTGCGCGTGGCGTGGGCGCAAAAGACGTACAGCAGCGGCGTTATCGCGTAGAGGAACACGGCGGTGTATATGTACCACATGTGCACCGGCTCCGTGACGAGATAGCGCAGCATCGTCTCCGCGCCCTCCCACTGCCGCTCGCCCACGGCGAGGATATAGGCGTAGTACAGCGCCGACCAGCAGACCATGATTACGAGCAGCCTGCCCGCGCGGCGGACTATGCTCCCCACCGTCTGCGCGCGGCTCAGCATGAAGTACCCGCTGAGTATGACGAAGACGGGCACGCCGAAGCGCGCGAGCGCGTTATAGCTTATCCCGCAGGGCCACGAGACCCCCGCGGCGTGTATCAAAACGACGAAAAAGGCCGCCGTGACGCGCGCCGCGTCCGCGTTGGCGCTGCGTGCAGGCATACGTTCACCTCCGGGCTCAGTAGAGCCGGTATTTCACAAGCTTTGGTCGGTACCGCACGCCCGAGACAAGTCCCATGGCGGCAAACATACTCACGACGGACGAGCCGCCGTAGCTGAAGAACGGGAGGGTTATGCCGACGACAGGCGCTATTCCAATGCACATGCCGACGTTCTCAAAGGTCTGGAACACGACGCTGGCCGCGACGCCGAAGCACACCAGCGCGGAGAGCGTGTCGCCGGAGCGCAGGCCGACCTGGATGCAGCGGATGACTATCGCCACCAGGAGCACGAGCACCAGGCACGCGCCAATCATGCCCAGCTCCTCGCCGATGACGGCGAAGATGAAGTCCGTGTGCTGGCTGGGTATGGAGCCGCTCTGCGTCTGGGTGCCCTCGCCCAGCCCCGTGCCGGTGAGTCCGCCGGAGCCCAGCGCCACCTCGGCCTGGTGCTGCTGCCAGTTGACGCCCTCGTTGTTCGGGTCTATTGACGGGTCGTACGGCGCAAGTATGCGCTGCTTCTGATAGTCCTGGAGGAAGTACGTCCAGGCTATGGGTATCATGGCCGCGATGGCCGCAAAGCCCAGGATGAACCAGTAGATGCGCACGCCGACCATGAACATCATTACGGCGAAGATGAAGAAGTAAACCAGCGCGCTGCCCAGGTCGCTGGACGTGACGATGATGACGCCGAACATGACTATGAAGTGCCCCGCGAGCTGCGCCACAGAGAGGAAGCTGTTGAGGTCGCGCCTGGTCTTGAGGTACACCATGTGCTTGGCCATGACGATGATAAAGGCCAGCTTTATGATCTCCGTGGGCTGTATGCCTATGCCGGCGAAGCGCAGCCAGCCGTTGTTGCCCGTGGTCTCGTCGCCCTGGCCGAAGAATATCAGCAGCACAAACAGAAACGCGCTGGCCGCGTACAACCACTTCCAGTGCTCGGCGAAGATGTCGAGGTCTATTATCGTGACTATGACATACGCGACCACGCCTATCACTATGGCCAGCCCCTGGATTATGACGAACTGCGCCGGGTTGTCATAGTGCTGCGTCGCGCTCCAGATGACCACGAGGCCGTAGAACGCGCTGACAAGGCTCATTGCCAGCAGCAGCATGTCCGCGCGGCGGAAAAATTCCTTTACATGAGGCAGAAGCTTCTTCGTACCTGCCACCTCGCTTTGCTTGGGTAGTCCGCCCAATTGCTTCAGGCGGCATAAAATCATTTTATTGTACCACACAATCACGCTTTACGCAACGCCCGACTTGGTGTATAATAGCGCTGGGGCGTGACCCCGGAGGTTTTATATGGAAATTATTACTCATTCCGAGCGCGAGACCGAAGACGCCGGAGCCGCCTTCGCGGCCGGGATACCCGACGGGACGGTCGTCGCGATGTACGGTGAGCTGGGCGCGGGCAAGACCGCCTTCGTGCGCGGCATGGCGCGCGGCATGGGGCTTGACTGCCGCGTGAACAGCCCCACGTTCACCATAGTAAACGAATACCTGGGAGAGCGCACGCTGCTGCACTTCGACATGTACCGCCTGGGCGGCGCGGACGAGCTGTGGGACATCGGCTGGGACGACTATCTCGAGCGCGGCGCCGTCTGCGCCGTGGAGTGGAGCGAGAACGTCGCCGGCGCCTTCACGGGCGACGAGCTGACCGTGCGCATAGAGAAGCTCTCAGACACGGACAGGCGTATAACTATCGGGGGAGGTGCGCGCTAATGCTGATACTTGGTATAGAGTCCTCGGCGAAGGCCGCCAGCGCCGCGCTGGTGCGCGACGGCGTGCTGATAGGCCAGTATTTCCAGTGCTCCGGCCTGACGCACAGCGCCACGCTGCTGCCGATGGCGGAGGAATTGCTTGCCTCCACCGGCACGGACAAGGCCGCGCTGGACGCGGTCGCGGTCGCCTGCGGTCCCGGCTCGTTCACCGGCGTGCGCATAGGCGTGGCCGCCGTCAAGGGGCTGTGCTGGGCGCTGGAGAAGCCGGCCATCGGCGTCTCCACGCTGGAGGCCATGGCCTGGAACGGCGTGAACCTGGGCGAAGGCGCGCTGGTCTGCTGCTGCATGGACGCGCGCAGGAGCCAGGTCTATAACGCGCTCTTTACGATCAAGGACGGAAAACCGGAGCGGCTTGTTCCCGACCGCGCCGTCTCGCTGGCCGAACTCACGGAGGACTTGGCCGGGCGCGGCGCATCGCCGTTCCTGACCGGCGACGGAGCCGCGCTGGTGCACGAGTACCTGGGCGACCGCGCGCTGAAGTCCACGCTGGCCGCGGGCACGCTGCTGCACCAGAACGCCTGGGGCGTGTGCATGGCCGCGATGGACAAGCAGCCCGCCGATGCCGGAACGCTGCTGCCCGTATACCTGCGGCTCTCGCAGGCCGAGCGGGAGCGCCAGGCCAGGATGTCCGGCTGAAAACGGCCGCTTTCCCATATGAGCTATGATATTTACAAAGGAGAGGGAAAACCAATGAGCAATCTTCACGTATTCGACCACCCGCTGATACAGCACAAGCTCAGCGTGCTGCGCGACAAGGACACCGGCGTCAAGGTCTTCCGCGAGCTGGTCGGGGAAATAGCGATGCTTATGTGCTATGAGGCCACGCGCGACCTGCCCCTGGAGGAGGTCGACGTCGAGACCCCCGTGGCCGTGGCCAAGTGCCGCCAGATCGCGGGCAAGAAGCTCGCCGTCGTGCCCATTCTCCGCGCCGGACTCGGCATGGTCGACGGCATGGTCACGATGATGCCGAACGTCAAGGTCGGCCACGTCGGCCTGTTCCGCGACCCCGACACGCTCGAGCCGGTGAAGTACTACTTCAAGATGCCGCCCGACATCGCCGAGCGCGACGCCATCATAGTCGACCCCATGCTCGCCACCGGCGGCAGCGCCAGCGCCGCGGCGCACTTCCTCAAGGAGGCCGGCGTGAAGCACATCAAGCTCATGAGCATCATCGGCGCTCCCGAGGGCGTGGAGCGTATGCAGGCCGACCACCCCGACGTGGACATCTACCTCGCCGCGCTGGACGACCACCTCAACGAGCACGGCTACATCGTCCCCGGTCTCGGCGACGCCGGCGACAGGATCTTCGGCACGAAGTGACCGGACGCAAAAACGAATCCAAGGCTCGGAAAGCCCGTCCGGTTTTCCGAGCCGTCTTTAACTCCGAGGCCGGACGCGCGCCGGCCTCTTTCGCCAGGGAGGCATGTACATGCGGGTACTGATAGTCGGCGCCGGGGCTTCCGGCATGCTCGCAGCGCTCACGGCTGCGCGCTGCGGGCACGAGGCGCTGCTGTTCGAGCGGCAGAGCCGCGTCGGGCGCAAGCTCGCCGCCACCGGGAACGGCCGCTGCAACCTCACAAACACCTCGGCCTCGGCCGAGCACTACCACGGGGAAGACCCCTCGTTCGTCCGCGGCGCGCTGGAGGCGCTGACCGTGCCGGACACGCTCGCGCTCTTTCGCGGCATCGGCCTGCTGACGCGCGAGGAGTACGGCGGCAGGGTCTATCCGCTGTCCAATAGCGCAAACTCCGTCACGGACACGCTGCGCTTCGCGCTCGAGGCCGAGGGCGTGAAGCTCATCTCCGGCGACCGCGTCCGCTCGCTCGAGCGCACGCGCTCCGGCTTCGCCGTGTCCACCGAGTCCGGCGCGAGCGTCTGCGGCGACGCCGCCATAGTCGCCTGCGGCGGACTGGCGGGCGAAAAGCTCGGCGGCGGCAAGGACGGCTACGAGCTGCTGAAGTCGCTCGGCCACAGCCGGACGGCGCTCTACCCCGCCCTCGCCCAGATAACCACCGCGCCGGAGTACCCGCGCTCGCTCAAGGGCGTCAAGGCCGACTGCGCCATGACGGTCTATCGGGGCAGGACGCCCCTGGCCTCGTCCAGCGGCGAGGCGCTCTTTGCCGAGACGGGCGTCTCGGGTCCCGCGGCCTTCGACCTCGCGCGGACAGTGTCCCGCGCCGGGGAGGGGCTGGTGCTCTCGCTGGACTTCCTGCGCGGCTACAGCTTCGGCGAGGTGCTCGCGCACCTGCGCTCACGGCAGGAGGCCGCTCCGGGCATCACGGCCGGGGAGGCGTTCATCGGCGCGGTGCCCAACCGCCTGGCACGGATGCTGGCAAAGTACGCGGGTCTGAAGCAGGACGCGCCCATAGCCACGCTCGACGCGCGCTCGCTCAAGGCGCTGGCGGGCGCGGCCAAGCGCTTCGACCTGCCCGTGCGCGGCACGGACGGCTTCGGCTCGGCACAGGTGACCTCGGGCGGGATACGCACCGCCGAGTTCGACCCGCTGACCATGCGCAGCCGCCTCGTCCCCGGCCTCTACGCCTGCGGCGAGGTGCTGGACATAGACGGCGACTGCGGCGGCTACAACCTCCAGTGGGCGTGGTCCAGCGGCGCGCTGGCCGGGAGGCTGCTATGAAGACCGTCGCCAACCTCACCCTCGCCCCCGGCAGGGACGAGCGGGAGCTGTACGCCCTCGCCGCCAAGCGCCTCGGCGTCAAGCCCGGCGCCATAGAGGAGCTGCAAATACAGCGCCGCAGCCTCGACGCGCGGCGGAAGGGCGCCATCAAGTTCGTCTACACCGTCGCCGTGCGCCTGAAGGGCGAGCCGGCCGAGCCGCCGGAGAGCTACGAGATTCCACGGCTCACGCCGCGCGGCGCGCCGGTGGTCGTGGCGGGCTTCGGCCCTGCGGGCATGTTCTGCGCGCTGACCCTTGCCCGCGCGGGGCTGCGCCCCATAGTGCTCGAGCGCGGCGCGGACGTGGACACGCGCACGGCGAAGGTCAGAGCCTTCCGCTCCGGCGGCGAGCTGGACGGCGAGTGCAACGTCCAGTTCGGCGAGGGCGGAGCCGGAACTTTTTCCGACGGAAAACTCAACACCGGCACGCACGACAGGCGAATCACGCACGTTCTGCGCGAATTTGCCGCTCACGGCGCGCCCAAGTCCGTGGTGTACGACGCCAAGCCGCACGTCGGCACGGACGTGCTCTCGCGCGTGGTGAAGTCCATCCGCGGGGAGATCATCTCCCTCGGCGGCGAGGTGCGCTTCGGCTCCCGGCTGGAGGGGCTCGTCCTCGATAGCGGCGCGGTGTGCGGCGTGCGCGTGGTCTCCGGGGGGCTTGAATACGTCCAGGACTGCTCCGCGCTGGTGCTCGCCACGGGTCACAGCGCGCGCGATACCATGACGGCGCTGCACGCCCAGGGCGTGCCGATGGAGGCCAAGGCCTTCTCCATGGGCGCGCGCATAGAGCACCTGCAATCCGACCTCGACCTCGCGCAGTACGGCGTGCCGAGGGGCAAACGCCTCCCGGCCGCGGACTACTCGCTGAGCGTCCGGCTGCCCGACGGGCGCGGAGCCTACACCTTCTGCATGTGCCCCGGCGGCGAGGTCATCGCCGCGGCCAGCGAGCACGGCGGCGTGGTGACCAACGGCATGAGCTACTCCGGCCGCGCCATGCCCAACGCCAACAGCGCCCTGCTGGTGGGCGTAAAGCCCGAGGACTTCCCCTACCCCGGCGCGCTGGGCGGCATGCTCTGGCAGCGCGAGATAGAAAAGCGCGCCTTCGAGTACGCCGGCGGCGACTACAAAGCCCCGGCTCAGCTGGTTGGCGACTTCCTCGCCGACCGTGCGAGCGCCGCCCCCGGGCGGGTGCAGACCAGCTACCTTCCCGGCGTGTTTTGGGGCGATCTGCGCCAAGTTCTGCCCGAAACCGTCACGAACGGACTGAGTTTCGCCCTCCCGCTGCTGGCCGCGAAGCTGCCGCTGTTCGGCGACGCGGATGCGGTTCTGACCGGCCCCGAGACGCGCTCGTCCAGCCCCGTGCGCCTGCCGCGCGGCGAAAACCGCGAGAGCGCGGTGGCCAACCTCTACCCCTGCGGCGAGGGCTCCGGCTGGGCCGGCGGCATAACCAGCGCCGCCGTGGACGGCCTGCGCGTGGCCGAGGCAGTCATGGCGCGCTTTTGAGGCGCTAAAATTCGATCGCTCGCCGTATCCCGGCAGATTTCGCGCCGCGTTCCTGACAAACTGAAAGCCTCCCCGGGGCAAACGCCCCGGGGAGGCTTTATTGCGTTTTTACGGCCGGGTTCGCTTACACCTCGTCCAGGAACGCGCTTATGAAGTGCAGCGCCGCGCCCAAGGGCACGGAGTGGCCGCCCAGCACGCTGAGCGAGACGTAGTCGGCGTTATCCGAGAACGGGTCGTTGGCCGAGACGTACTTCCTCAGCAGCGGGAGGTAGTCCGGCATGTACTGCGACAGCTCGCCGCCGAGGACAACGTCGCAGTCGAAGGCCATGCGAATGTTCGACACCCCCACGGCCAGGTGCTGCATGACGTCCGTCCACAGCAGGCCGTACTCAGGGTTGTGCCGCCCCAGCTCCTCAAAGAACTCGCCGAGGGAGACGCCCAGATCCTTGCTCACCCGGTCGGGCGAGCAGTACGCCTCCAGGCAGCCGCGCTTGCCGCAGCTGCACGGCAGCCCTCCCGGAACCAGGCACATGTGTCCGAACTCGCAGCTGCGCCCGTTGCTGCCGTGATACGGCGCGCTGCCGATAAGCGCGCTGCCGCCGACGCCGCCCTCCAGCGAGAGATACGCCAGGTTTCCGCGCGCGCCGCGCACGAACCACTCGGCATGGCCGCTGCTGGTGGCGTCGTTCTCCACATAGCTCGGGTAGGGTATGCGCTCGTACAGCGCCGAGAGGTCGGCGTCCGTCTGGTGCAGCGTCGGCGCAAACATGACCCTCCTGTGGTCGGCCGTGAGCACGCCCGGCACGGCTATGCACACGCCCAGCAGGCGCGAGCGGTCTATCTCCTGCCCGTCTATAAAGCTCTCCAGCTCCCTGGCGATGGTCTCCGCCACCTCCGTGAGCTCCGTGCCGAAGGCAGTATAGGAGACGGAGCGATAGGCTATCTCGTGCAGGCGCAGATCCGCCGCGAGGAAGCGCAGGTGATGTCCGGTGACGCTCACGCCGATGGCTATACGCGCGTCGGGAACTATCTCCACGCCGGCCGCCCGGCGTCCGCCCGTGCTCTCCGCCTCGCCGTTATAGCGCACAAGCCCGCTCTCGACCAGCTCGTTGAGATTCTGATATATTGTGGGCAGGCTCAGTCCCAGCGCCTGCGCGACAGACTGCCGTGTGCAGAAGCCCTCCGCGTCATACAGATGGTGATATACGCTGCTGCGCGTCTGGCGGCGCCTGTCCGTGTACGTGTTGTCCATGTGGCAGCTTACCTCTACTTTTCTTAAACTCCTTTATCTAAGGCGCTTAATTTATCCCATTTTACCACAACCGGCACAAAAATCAATCCGGGTTTCGTAAAATTATAACTGCATTTTAACCAGCTTTTTTCCCATCCACCATTGTAGCACCTTTCTGCAAAATAGCAACCCATCTTACATAAGCCGGGAATAATGCACAAATCAACCCCCCATTGAAAACAGCACGTTAGACAAAATATATTATTATGGGCAATTTGATATTGACTTTTATAAAGTCGCTTTTTAAAATGACGGTATGGAAGGCTTATTCGACGCCGCCTTCGCCGCCTACGGCAAGGTACTGCCGGGCTACGACACGTCCGAGCTGCTCGCGGCGCTGGAGAAGTACACTCCGCTGCCTGAGGCCACGGACTACGTGGCGTCCCAGCCCGAGCTGGAGGCTCTGCCGATAGCGGCGCAGCTCGCGTCCAACGCCTACGGCGGGATGCCCATACAGCTCGGCTGGTGCAACGGCCACAACACCAGGCTCAACTGCCTGGAGTACCACCGCGACAGCGAGATAAACTGCGGCACCGCCGACTTCATACTGCTTGTCGCGCGCGAGGACGACATCGTCGGCGGCGTGCTTGACACCGACCGCGTGCGCGCCTTCCGCGTGCCGCGCGGCGTGGTGGTCGAGGTCTACGCCACCACGCTGCACTACGCCCCCTGCTCCGCCTCCAGGGGCGAGGGCTTCCGCGTGCTGGTGGCTCTGCCGCGCGGCACCAACGGCGCCAAGCCGGAAATGACACCCATCAACGACGAGGACAAGTTCCTGTGGGCCTGCAACAAGTGGCTGCTCGCCCACGCCGAGAGCGCCGAGGCCGCCCAGGGCGCCGTCGTGGCTCTCAAGGGCGCGAACATAGACATCGAAGCCGACATATAAGCTCAAAATAACTAGAGAGGTGTATTGAAATGCTCACCAACATCCCTAACGTAAAGCTCGGCATCATCGCCGTAAGCCGCGACTGCTTTATAATCTCCCTGTCCGAGCGCCGCCGCGCCGCCGTCGTCGAGGCCTGCGGCAAGCTCGGCCTGGACGTCTACGAGTGCAAGACCACCGTTGAAAACGAGCTCGACATGCTCAAGGCCGTCGAGGACGTCAAGTCCGCCGGCTGCAACGCCCTGGCCGTCTTCCTCGGCAACTTCGGCCCCGAGACCCCCGAGACGCTGATAGCCAAGTACTTCGACGGCCCGGTCATGTACGCCGCCGCCGCCGAGGAGACCGGCGACGACCTCATCGACGGCCGCGGCGACGCCTACTGCGGCATGCTCAACTGCTCCTACAACCTCGGTATGCGCCACCTCAAGGCCTGGATACCCGACTACCCCGTCGGCACCGCCGGGGACGTCGCGAAGATGATGGCCGAGTTCGTGCCCATCGCCCGCACGCTGATAGGCCTGAGCCAGCTGAAGATAATAACCTTCGGCCCGCGTCCGCAGGACTTCTTCGCCTGCAACGCGCCCATCAAGGGTCTGTACGAGCTGGGCGTCGAGGTCGAGGAGAACAGCGAGCTTGACCTGCTGGTGGCCTACAAGGCTCACGAGGGCGACCCGCGCATCCCCGAGGTCTGCGCCGACATGGCCAGGGAGATGGGCGAGGGCTGCTACTACCCCGACCTGAGCGCGCGCATGGCTCAGTTCGAGCTGACGCTGCTCGACTGGGCGGAGCAGCACAAGGGCTCCAGGAAATACGTCGCCTTCGCCGACAAGTGCTGGCCCGCCTTCCCGAAGGAGTTCGGCTTTGAGCCCTGCTACGTCAACAGCCGCCTCGTGACTCGCGGCATCCCCGTCAGCTGCGAGGTCGACATCTACGGCGCTCTGAGCGAGTATATCGGCATGTGCGTGAGCGGCGACACCGTCACCCTCCTCGACATAAACAACTCCGTCCCCGCCGACCTGTACGAGCAGGACATCAAGGGCAAGTTCCCCTATGAGCACACCGACACCTTCATGGGCTTCCACTGCGGCAACACCCCCAGCTGCAAGCTCTGCTCCGGCCGCGCGGTCAAGTACCAGCTCATCCAGCACCGCCTGCTCGAGCCGGCCGGCAGCGACCCCGACTTCACCCGCGGCACCATCGAGGGCGACATTGCGGCGAGCGACATCACCTTCTACCGCCTGCAGTGCGACAGCGAGGGCAACCTCCGCAGCTACATCGCCGAGGGCGAGGTTCTGCCTGTCGCCACGCGCAGCTTCGGCGGCATCGGCGTGTTCGCCATCCACGAGATGGGCCGCTTCTACCGCCACGTGCTGATCGAAAAGCGCTATCCGCACCACGGCGCCGTGGCCTTCGGCCACTACGGCAAGGCTATCTTCGAGGTCATGAAGATGCTCGGCGTCAAGGACATCGCCTACAACCAGCCCAAGAGCCTGCCCTACCCGACGGAGAACCCCTTCGCCTGATGCGCGTACCGGAGAGCATTTCCGCCGCCTACGCCGCCTACCTTGAGGGCATGGGCGCGGCCGCGCGCAGCAGGCGTCCGGTGGACGGGCTGCTCGGGCTTGGCCGCGACAGCTCCACAGACCGCTGTCAGGAGGAGTTCGTCTCCGCCCTGACCGCCGCCGTGGAGCGTGTCGCGTCGGGCGGCGAGCCCGGGGAGGCGCGCGGCGCGGCGGAGTTCATGCTCACCTTCGCGCTCGGTCACCGCGACGCCGGAGCCGCGTACTGGATGCTCCTGGCCTCGCACGTGCTCGCCCTCCCGCTGATAGAGCTGCTGAGCCCGCCCGAGGCGCGCTCCCTGCTCGAAGCCTACGAGGCCGGGTATCCGAGGCGCGACCGCCTCCCCGCGCAGAAAAAAGTGATATCCGCGCTGAAAAAGCGCGCAAAGACGTGAAGACAGCCCGCGCCGAACATCGGCGCGGGCTTTGCGCTTCCCATAGAGCGGCCAGATTTTTCTGGATTTCCGCGCCGCACGGGTGTAATATATCCGCGTTGAATACGGCGAAAGGAGCACACGATGGCACTCTACGACGACGAAAAATTCTTTGAAAGCTACGCGCGTATGCCCCGCTCCGAGGGCGGGCTGGAGTCCGCCGGGGAGTGGTGGCAGCTCTCCCGCCTGCTGCCCGGGGACATGAGCGGGATGCGCGTGCTCGACGTGGGCTGCGGCTACGGCTGGCACTGCAAATACGCGACCGGGCGCGGGGCAGACTACGTTCTGGGCTTCGACCCCAGCGAGCGCATGCTCGCCGAGGCGCGCAGGCGCAACGGCGGCGGACGCATCGAGTACCTGCGCTGCGCCGTCGAGGACTTTGCCTGGCCGGAGGCGGACTTCGACCTGGTCATCTCCAACCTCGCGCTGCACTATGTGGAGGACCTGGACGCCGTCTATGCCGGGGTTCGGCGCGCGCTGAAGCCCGGCGGCGCCTTCGTCATGAACATAGAGCACCCGGTGTTCACCTCCGGCGTGAACGAGGACTGGTGCTATGACGGCTCAGGCAGCATACTCCACTGGCCGGTGGACAACTACTTCTACCCCGGCGCGCGCAGGACGCTGTTTGTCGGCTGCGAGGTCGTAAAGCAGCACCACACGCTCAGCCAGATACTCGGCGGGCTGCTGCGCGCGGGCTTTGCGCTCACGGCCGTGGAGGAGGCCAGACCCAGCGAGGACGCCCTCGCGCACATCCCCGGCATGGCCGACGAGATGCGCCGGCCGATGATGCTGCTGGTCAGGGCGGAAAAAGCGTCTCCGGCCGGGGCGAACCTCTGACCGGAGAACAAGATCTGTGAAAGGAAAGATACGTATGAAGATAGCGGTAATAACCGGAGCCTCCAGCGGCATGGGTCTGGAGTTCGCCAAGGGCATAGACGCCGAGGAGCGGCTTGACGAGATATGGCTCATCGCCCGCCGGCGCGAGCGGCTTGAGGAGCTGGCCGGCTCGCTGCGCGCCAAGGCCAGGATAGTCCCCCTCGACCTGCTCAGCAGCGAGAGCTTTGACGAGTACGCCGCCCTGCTCGAGCGGGAAAAGCCCCTGGTCAGCACACTGGTGAACGCCGCCGGCTTCGGCCGCTTCGCCCTCTTTGACGAGGTGGACCTGAAGACCAACCTGCAGATGATAGACCTCAACGACAAGGCCACGGTCGCCATGACCCAGCTCACGCTGCCGTACATGAAGCGCGGCAGCCGCGTGCTGAACCTCGACTCGCTCTCGGCCTTCCAGCCCGTGCCCTACGAGTGCATCTACGGCGCGACCAAGGCCTTCGTGCTCAGCTTCTCCCGCGCGCTGAACGTGGAGCTGGAGCCGAGGGGCATCCGCGTCATGGCCATATCCCCCGGCTGGGTCAAGACGGAGTTCTTCGACCACGCGGTCAGCGATAACGGCGCGATAAACTACTACGACAAGCTCTGGGAGCCGGAGCAGGTCGTGGAGCGCGCGCTGCGCGACTACAAAAAGGGCAAGGACGTCTCCGTGCTGGGCTCCGGAGTGCGCAGGCAGGTCTTCCTGGTGAAGATGCTCCCGCACACGCTCGTCATGAAGATCTGGATGAAGCAGCAGGGTCACGACAAGCGCCCGCGCGTGGACTGAGCGCTTATTCCGCGATGGCCGGCCTCTCGCCGCGGCGGGTCAGCAGCAGTCCGCTGGTGACCGCGGTCAGCGGCGCGACGGTGACCAGGCCGAAGCAGCCGACCAGAGTGTGTAGTATCTCCGCCGCGACGTACTTGAGGTTGAAGATGGTGTAGAGCGGCGTGCCCTGAGCCATGAACACCATGAGCAGGGCTATGTATCCGCCGGAGTAGGCCAGCAGCAGCGTGGTCGTCTGGGTGCTGAGCGCGGCGCGGCCTACGGTGAAGCCGGACTTTATCGCCTCGCGCGCCGTGATGTCGGGCTTCTTCTCAACCACCTCGCTGACGGAGCTGGTGATGTCCACCGCCAGGTCCATTACCGCGCCGGACGCGCCGATGAAGATGCTGGCCATGAAGATACGCGTCAGGTTGAGCTGGGAGTAGCCGGAGTACAGCAGGCTCTCGGAGTAGCTCATTACCGCGCCGTGTATCTTGAACTGGTCGGTGAAGATCATGCCCATCACGCAGGTGACGGCTATGGCCAGCGCGCAGCCGCCCAGCGAGGCCAGCGCCCGCCGGTCAAAGCCGTAGACCAGCGAGACGGTCATCGCCGCCATTATCAGCACGACGCCGAGACCTATCCAGATGGGGTTCACTCCGTTGAGGCAGCAGGGCACGAGCACCTTCCAGATCATCAGCACGCACACGGCGAAGCTCACCAGTGCGCGCACGCCCGTGCGCCCTGCAAACAGCACGAGCAGCACGCAGAACAGCGCGGCGAGTGTCAGCTCGCCGGGGACGCGGTAGTGGTCGATCATCGAGACGTTGAGTATCTCGCCGTCGGCGTGGTTTATGCGCACCAGCGCCTTGTCCCCCGCGGTGAAGACCTTGTCCTGCTCCAGCGAGCCGTTGAGGTCGTTGTTGCCCTCGGTTATCTCGCCCTTGAACTCGCCGGAGAGTATCTCCAGCTCGCATATCTGGTCGCCGGAGCGCACCAGCCCCGTGTCGACTATGTGGCTGTCGTCGGTCGAGAGCACCAGCGCGGGACAGAGTATGCTCTCCTGATACACGATGTTGTCCTCATAGCCGGTCGGCATGAGGACGAGCGCTATGATCAGAACCAGTCCCACCAGGATGGGGCCGTAGTTGGACACAAATTTGCGGTTGAATATTTTCTGCATCGTTTTCTCCAAGCGGTGTGGTGTATAACGCCCGGCAAAGCCGCCCCCGTGAGGGGGCGGCTCCGCAGCAGGGTCGTGTCTTGTATGTATTCCGCGCTTCGCGGCTTTACTCGACGCCGAGCATGTCGGCGAGCTTGTTGAAGATGTCGGTGTTGTCGTAGTAGCCGTTGAACTCGTCGGCTCCCGCGCCGTCGGCTAACACCGCGACGGGCAGACCGGTGTGGCTGTAGCTGGTGAAGCTGACGCCGGACTTGTTGTTGATGATGTGGGTGATGGTGACGCTCAGCGGCTCATAGGTGCCGTAGAGGACGTACTCCTCCTGCTCGTAGCTGCTGGTGGCGGTGCCGTTGACGCTCTTTTCATAGGCGGCGCGCAGGGTCTCTATCTCGTACTCGGTGAGCACGAGCTTGTCGCCCTCCTCGCCCTCGGTCTTGAGTCCGAACAGCTCCTCGATGTCGGCGAGGACTTCCTCGAAGCTGGTGCCGTTGGCCTTGTACTCGGCGACGTACTGCTCGTCGAACTGGGTGAAGCTGATGGTCTGGCTCTCGAGGAGGCTCAGGTAGGTGTCGTAGTCTGTGCCGGCGAAGCCGATGGTCAGGCCGCCGGTCTCGTGGTCGCCGGTGACGAGGATGAGGGTCTCCTCAGGGTGCTCCTCGGCGAAGTCGATGGCCACCTGGACGGCGTCGGAGAAGGCCATGGTGTCGTGGATGGTGGTGGCGGCGTCGTTGGCGTGGCAGGCCCAGTCTATCTTGCCGCCCTCGCACATCATGAAGAAGCCGGTGTCGTTCATGAGCACGTCGATGCCCTTCTCAACGTAGTCGGCCAGGGACCACATGTCGTCGGTGCGGTCTATCTCATAGGCCATGGCGTCGCTGTCGGCGAGGTACTCGTCTATCAGAACCACCTTGTCGTCGGCGGTGACGGTGTCGTGGGTGGCGTAGTCCATGCTGACGGTGTAGCCGGCCTCCTCGGCGAGGTCGTAGAGGTTGTCGCTCTCGCCGCCGTTGTCGGGGTCGAGCAGTCCGCCGCCGGCGAAGTACTCAAAGCCGCTCGCCACGAGCTCCTCGCCTATCTCGTAGTAGTCGCCGCGGGAGGCCTGGTGGGCGTAGAAGGCGGCGGGGGTGGCGTGGTTGAGGTTGACGCTGGAGATGACGCCGACCTCCCAGCCGAGCTGCTCGTGCAGCTTCTCGGAGATGGTCTCGTACTCGACCGTGCCGGTCTCGTCAACGTTGATGGAGCCGGAGTAGGTCTTGTGGCCGGTGGAGATGCTGGTGGCGGTGGAGGCGCTGTCGGGCGCGAAGCTGTTGGAGTCGTAGGTCACGGCGCTGCCGGCGGCCTCGAAGTTCATGAAGTTCAGCGCAACGGGGCCGTCGAGCACGGCGCCGCCGTTGTCGTCGAGGCTGGGCTCGGCCTGCATATAGTCGTCGTCGGCGAGGGCGCCGAGGTAGTCGGCGGTGGCCTGGATCTGCGGATAGCTCATGCCGTCGCCGATGAACAGGAACACGTACTTGGG
>OJQW01000263.1_pt1 | contig 26470 bp, 26 predicted proteins | sample 1599041 | NCBI WGS metagenome assembly OJQW01 (sample SAMN03922518, study PRJEB24848) | human gut metagenome | isolation source: stool sample | host: Homo sapiens | place: Germany | collected 2010-02
GCCCTGCGACCGCCGCCGTTTTGTCTGCCGGAGCGGGCGAAACATCGCAACAGCACACGGAAACCGGCGCTTCGGGCACCTGAATCGCTCGGGAGGGGGCGGGAAACGGGCACAGCGGCGAAAGCTGTCGCTTTGCGGGCAACGCCGTCAGGGGCATTGCAAGCGGCAAGACCGTCGCGCCTCTGCCAAGGGGACGGTTTCGCGCGGCAGCCGCTGTTTTTCGCCCTACGGCCTGCGGCGCACGGCCAGCAGTTCCGGGGGGCTGTTTTTCTGGTTCATGTAGCGCTGGTGCAGCACGTCCAGCGTTCCCGGCAGGGTGGCGGCCCATGAGAGCAGCGCCTTGCGCTCACGCGCGCCCTCCTCGTGGCCGGGATAGACGCAGATGGTGAGCACGCCGCCGGGGGCGAGCAGTTCCACCGCCTGCGAGACGGCGGCGAGCGTCGTTTCCACGCGGGTGGTGACGGCGTGCTGCGCGCCCGGCAGCCAGCCGAGGTTGAAGACGATGGCGTCCGCGCCCGGCGGTGCCAGTTCCGCCATGCGCTCGTGCCCGGCGCAGAAGAGCGTGGCGCGGGAAAGCAGCCCCTGTCCGGCGAGGCGTTGGCGCGTGCGCTCCACGGCCTCTTTTTGCACGTCGAAGCCGAAAACATGCCCCGTCTCTCCCACCAGCGCGCAGAGGCGCTCGGCGTCGTGGCCGTTGCCGAGGGTGGCGTCGATGGCCGTGGAGCCCTCGTGCAGGGCATCGAGTATAAAGCGCTCCGCCCAGCGGCGGGCGCTGCCGAAATCTGTGGACATCGTGCTTGCTCCTTTCCGCAAAGGCAGCCGCTCACTTGCCCAGCGCGTGCAGCAGGGCGAGCAGCAGCGCCGCCCCAGCGCCCATGGCGAGGGCGACGTTCCAGCCATTTGCCGCCAAAGCGCCGCGCCGGGGCTGTTTCGCGGCCCCGCCATCCTCCGCGGAGGGCGGGCCGAAACGGATGGAGATGGATTCCGTCAGCGCAAAGCGGCCGTCCAGTATGTGGCGAACGCGCAGGGGCGGCATCTCCCATGTATATTCCCTCCAGGAATGCGAAGGACCGCCAAGCTGCTGGGCGAGAGGCGCTTTGCCGCGCTGCCCCAGCAGGCTCTCCAGACGGGCCTGCAGCGTAGAAAACGCCCGTTCGGCCTCCTCAGGGCCCGTGCGGGCCGCGATGCCCACTTCGGACAGCGTCCCATCGCGGAAGCCCAGCCCCACATCACAGAGCAGGGGCGCGCCCAGCATCCGCGAACGCAGCAGGAGCCGCTCCGTCTCCCGCACCTCGACGGGGACGGCGCGCTCGCGCAGCAGCGCTTCAACCCGCGGGCGCGGGCACCCCCAGGGAAGAAAGCACTGGTAACTGTCCAGTTGCACGCCTTCGAGCAGATTGCGCATTGCCTTCCTCTCCCCCGCGCTCTGTTTGTATCATCATAGCACGGCCGCGCAGCGCTGTCAACGCCGCCGCGCATGGGGCGCATGCGAAAGCACCTTTGCGCGGCGCGGGGCGCTTAAGCCGGCAAAGCACGCTCGGCAGAGGGATGCTTGCAGAGCGTGGACAATGCCGTCCCCGCAAACGCGCTCTGAAAGAATATCCGTGGCAGTTCCCCTTGTGGCTTGCGGACGTTCTTGGCGTTCCTCCCCTTGCAAAACGGCACGCAAAAACGCCTCCGCCGCATTGTGCGAAGGCGCTTGTTTGCCAGCAAAGCGCGCCCCATGGAGGGACGCGCTTTGTCAGGCCCGTTACGACACGATGCCGATGATGACGACGAGAACGATGAGGGCGATGGTCGCGCCGATGATGACATCCATCGTCTTGACCGTCACCTTGCCCTTCAGGCCGCCATAGAGGCGGTCGCGCCAGGGCTTGCGCTCCTTGGGAGCGTTTTGCCCCTGAAAGGCCCTTTCGTTCTGGGTCGCCCGCTCCCGCATTTGCAGGTAGGCGTCGCGCCCGGGATCGTTCCACTTCATCTTACTTCTTCACCAGGTACTTGCGCACGTCGATGGCCACGGCCAGCACGATGATAAGACCGCGCACGATGTACTGCAGGTAGGCGTTGACGCCGAGGAAGTTCAGGGAGAAGTTGATGGCCTGGAGGATGATGGCGCCGATAACGACACCCTGGATGGTGCCGACGCCGCCGGAGAACGACACGCCGCCGATGACGCAGGCGGAGATGGCGTCCGTCTCATAGTTCAGACCGGTGTTGGTGCCGACCGACTGCAGACGCGAGGCCTCGAGGAAGCTGGCCAGGCCGTAGAGGATACCGGCAACGAGGTAGACCAGCATGATGGTGCGGGCCACGTTGACGCCGGACACGGCCGCGGCTTCCTGGTTGCCGCCGACGGCGAACATGTTCTTGCCCAGGCGGGTCTTGTTCCAGACCACCCACATCAGCGCCGCCACCACCAGGAAGATGACGATCAGGTAGGAGATGTTCACACTGCCGATGCGGATGTTGCCGCCGGCGATGTTGACGAAGTTGCGGTCGAACACGGCCAGCGCCTGCGCCGAACCGGCGGACTGCGCCTCGATGTAGAGGCAGTTCGCGCCGTAGGCGATCAGCTGCGTGCCCAGGGTGATGATGAAGGCGTGCATCTTCAGATACGCCACGCCGAAGCCGTTGATGAGACAGAAGATCACGGTCACGGCGATGGAGGCCAGCAGCGGCACGATGATGGGCAGCTGCTCAGTCATCTGCAGATAGTAGCGGGAGGCGTAAGTGACCTGCTGCACCAGCGAGGCGCAGACCGCGGCGGACAGGCCCAGCTGACGGCCGATGGACAGGTCCGTGCCGGCCAGGACGATCAGGCCGGCGCAGCCCAGCGCCAGTATGCCGCGCGTGGAGGCCTGCTTGAGGATCTGCATGATGTTGTTTACTTGCAGGAAGTCCGGGTTCGCAATGGAAACGGCAACCAGGATCGCAAGCAGGATGATGTAGAGCGCGTAATTGAGCAGGAACTGGCCCACACTGCGCTTCTTGACTTGAGTGTTCTGCATATTCCATTCTCCTCGGTCTATACGTATTTTGCCGCGAGCGTGAGGATCGTCTCCTGCTCGCCTTGGACGCCGCCAAAGTCCTTGCCGCGCTCGACGATGCCGGCCATGCGGCCGTTGGACATGACGAGTATGCGGTCGCAGATACCGATCAGCTCGGGCATCTCGCTGGAGACCATGATGACGCCCTTGCCTTCCTCGGCAAGCTGCAGGATGAGCTGATAGATCTCGAACTTGGCGCCGACGTCGATGCCTCGGGTCGGCTCGTCAAGCAGGAGGATGTCCGGCTCGGTCAGCAGCCAGCGGCCGATGATGACCTTCTGCTGGTTGCCGCCGGACAGCGAACGGATGTGCGTCTTCTGGCTCGGTGTCTTGACGCGCATGGAGTCGATGACCCACTTCGTATCCTTGCCCATCTTGCCGGAGGAGAGCAGTAGCTTTCCGTAGTGGTGCAGATTGGCGATGGTGGAATTGAAGTTGATGTTCATCAGGGGGAAGATGCCGGTGGCGCGGCGCTCTTCTGTGAGCAGCGCGAAGCCGTTGCGCGTGGCCTCGGCGGGCACCTTGTTTTCCACGGGCTTGCCGTTGACGATGACTTCGCCCGAGCCGCGGGTGTAGTAACCGAAGATGGTGTTGAGCAGCTCCGTGCGGCGGGAGCCGACCAGGCCGGCCACGCCCAGCACTTCGCCCTTGCGGAGTTCGAAGGAGACGTCGTGGCAGGTGGGCTCGTACTTGCCGGAGAGGTTCTTGACCTCCATGAGCACGGGGCCGGGATGGTTGTTCTTCTCCGGGAAGCGCTGAGACATATCGCGGTTGACCATCAGGCGGATGATCTCCTCGGTGTTCAACTCCTTGGCCGGACGCGTGGCGACCCACTGGCCGTCGCGCATGATGGTGACGTCGTCGGAGATGCGCAAAATCTCGTCCATCTTGTGGGAGATGTAGATGATGCCCACGCCCCGGGACGTCAGCTGTTCAATGATCTTAAAGAGGTGCTCGACCTCGTTTTCTGTCAGAGAGGAAGTCGGCTCATCGAGCACGACGATCTTGGCGTTGTAGGAAACCGCCTTGGCGATCTCGACCATCTGCCGCTGCGAAACGGAGAGGTCGCCGATGATCCGCTTGGGATCGACGTCGATATTGAGAGATTCAAAGACCTTCTTGGTCTCGTTGTACATGCGCTTGCCGTCTACCAGCGGGCCGTGCATGGGGAAGCGGCCCAGCCAGACGTTTTCCATGACGCTGCGGCGCAGCACCTGGTTCAGTTCCTGATGCACCATGGCCACGCCATTGTCCAGCGCGTTGCGGGGGTTGATGAAGTTGACTTCCTTGCCTTCCATGAGGATGGTGCCGGCGTCCTTCTTGTAAATGCCGAACAGGCATTTCATCAGCGTGGACTTGCCTGCGCCATTCTCGCCCATGAGGGCGTGCACGGTGCCGGCGCGGAGCTTGAGCTGCGCGTTGTCCAGCGCCTTGACGCCCGGAAACTCCTTGCAGATGTCTTTCATCTCAAGGAGATAGGTTTGATTCTGCTGCATTCAATTCACCGCTCTTCTCAGAGTATGCGCCCCGGGGGGCCGTTCCTTTCGGGATGCGGGGCGCGCCCACGTCCCGAACGCAACGGCCCCTCGCATTTTAACAAAACGTAAAAACGGAGGGGTCGCCGCGCGTAGGCGGAGAGGGGCGCTTGCGCGCCCCCGTCCTTGCCTGGTTTGAACCACGTTCAGACCTTATTCCGCAGCATCGGCCTCGACGTCATCGCCGGTGATCTTCGCGTACGGAATGCGGATGCAGTAGAACTCTTCGTTCTCGTCGTAGGTGTAGTCGGTGCCGTCCAGCCAGTCGCGGCCCAGCGCGCCGTTGATGGCGCAGAGGATGTTGGCCTGGCCCATGGCGTCGCCGTCCTGCTTGACGGTAGCGGTCATGCCGCCGTCCTGGATGGAGACCAGCGCCGCGTCGATGGCGTCAACGCCGATGACCACGACGGAGGGATCGCCCTCGTTGCCGGTGTTGTAGCCATAGCCATTGATGGCGGCCACAGCGCCCAGGGCCATCATGTCGTTGTTGGCGAAGATGACTTCGATGTTGTCGCCCTCAGCGGCCCACAGGGCGTTGATGGCATCCTGCGCCTGCGCCTGGTCCCAGTTGCAGACCAGGGTCTCGCCGATCTGCTCCATCTCGAGGCCGAGCGCCTCGGCGGTCTCGACGGAGTACTGGGAACGGGCAATGGCCTCGTCGTTCTGGGGCTCGCCCATCAGCATGACGTACTGGAGCTTGCCGTCGCCGTTGAGGTCGATGGAGGGATCCGCCTCATACATCTCAGCGAGGATCTCGCCCTGCATGTCGCCAGCCTGGCGGGCCAGGGTGCCGATGAAGATCGTGCCGGTGTCCACGAGCACTTCCTGCTCAGTGGCCTCGGCGGGCTGCTTGTTGTAGAACAGGAAGGGGATGCCGGCCTCCTGGAACATGGTGGTCAGCGCAGCGCCGTTGGAGACTTCCGCCAGGTTGATAATGACGAAGTCGCAGCCCTGGGAGCAAACCATGGTCGCCTGCTCGATCTGCTTGCCGATGTCGTCAGCGGCGTCGTACATCGTCAGCTGGATGTCGATGCCCATTTCCTCAGAATAGTACTCGGCCCACTTTTCCATGGCGGCGCGGACGGTGCTTCCGTAGGTGTCGTCATACTTCCAGACGAGCACGCGGATGTCAAGGGACTCGGGGAGCTCTTCCTCAGCCAGGGCGGACACGCAGCCCAGCGCCAGAATCAGCGCCAGAGCCAGAACCAGCAATTTTTTCATCTCGGGGTTCCTCCTTATTTGATTTACCTTGCTACATACCAAAGGGCGGCGCAAAGCCGGCCCTCCGGTCTATAACCTTCAACATGCGCAGCGATCTGCAAGAAGTTGTCTACTGATTATAAAAATTATAGCCTTTTTTATAACAAACGTCAAGTAGAAAATCTTCGCATTTTTCTGGGGAATTCTTTCGGAAAGCCGCCGCCGCGCGTCAAACTTTACCGGAAGTTTCAGCGATCTACGCCTCAGCCCCGTTGATGATCTCCATCCAGCGCTTTTGCAGAGCGTCGATGGCCTCGCGCTCGATGGGCATGAAATCCCAAACGAAGTTGGCGTTGCCGCGCCGGCGCTTGACGCCCAGCAGCGCGTTCTTGCCCCGCTTGTCCGGGCGCACCTCCAGATACGTGCCCAGGCCGGAGACCAGTTCCATCTCCAGCGGCTCGCCCTCCTCGGGCACAATAACCATCTTGAAGCCGACGCCGCCCTTCTTGCCAAAACCGAGGATGCCGCCAAGCCCCTCGGACTTGATCAGCACGTCCTCCACATAGGCGCGGGCGCGGCCTGCGGGCCGGAAGGTGAAATCCTCCTCGGCGCCGGGCGCGGGGCCGGTGAGCAAAAACAGTTCGCCGCCCTGGCGCGCCACGGCCGCAAATCCGCCGTTTTGCTGCACATAGAGGCATTCCTCGGGCTGGAAGCCCCTGGCCGCGAGCATCTCGGCAAAGCGCACGCGCTTGTCCTCCAGTTCCTTCAAGTTGCGCTTTCGCAGGATTTCCGCTTCGTTATTTGAAAAAAGACCCATCGGGTGTGCTCCTTTCCATGATCTGCGTATTAAATTATAGCAGATATTTTTCGGTTTCGCAACACAAATTCCGCCAACACCTGTCCGCCATGGGCATACAAATGTCGCCGCAGCAACAGTCATTACCGTAAATATGACGATATAAACGCCCGTTCTTGCAATTTTTCTTCATAATTGTCCGTGTACAGGCGACATTTCGGGAATTTTGAAACTTTGCGGGGCGCTCTTGCAAATTTGTGTGAAATACGCTATACTGAAGATGCAGTCCAAATTTGAGATCAGGAGGGCTTAATCATGAAGAAGATCCTAGCATTGGTCCTGGTGCTCCTCTTGGCCGTTCCGTTCGCGGCCATGGCCGAAGATACCCCCACGGTCAAGATCGGCGTGTTTGAACCCGCCTCCGGCGATAGCGGCGCCGGCGGCAAGCAGGAGATGCTGGGCATGCAGTACGCCAATTACGTGCAGCCCACCGTGGACATCGGCGGCACCACCTATAATGTAGAACTGGTCTACGCCGACAACCAGTCCTCGACCGACAAGGCCCCCTCTGCCGCGCAGCAGCTGGTGAGCGAGGGCGTGAGCGTGGTGCTCGGCTCCTACGGTTCCGGCGTCTCCATCGCCGGCGCGCCCATCTTTGAGGACGCGGGCATCCCGGCCATCGGCGTGACCTGCACCAACCCCGCCGTCACCGAGGGCAACACCCACTATTTCCGCATCTGCTTCCTCGATCCCTTCCAGGGCACGGTGCTGGCCAACTACGCCTACAATGAACTGGGCGCGACCACGGCCTACTGCCTGGCCGAGCTTGGCAACGATTACGACCAGGGCCTGGCCCACTACTTCCAGGAGGCCTTCCAGGCGCTGGGCGGCACGGTGGTGACCGAGAGCTTCCCCACCAACACGGCGGACTTCTCTTCCTATCTTTCCACCGCCACGGCGCTGAACGCGCAGGTGTTCTTCGCCCCCTGCTCCCTGGCCTACACCTCCCTGATCGTCGACCAGGCGGCGGCGCAGGGCGTCTCCTACGCGCTGCTCGGCTCTGACACCTGGGACAGCAACGTCATCACCAACGCTGCCGCGGGCAAGAACGTGACCATCTACATCACCACCTTCTATCAGGAGGGCGGCTCCCCCGAGTTCGACGCCGGCATCAAGGAGTGGATGAACGCCAACCCCGAAGCGCTGACCAACAACGGCGGCAACGACATGGTCTCCGCTGTCACGGTCATGGGCTATGACGCCTACTTCACCGCCCTGCAGGCGCTCGAGCTTGCCGGTTCCACCGATCCGGCCGCCGTCAATGAGGCTCTGTGGGATGTGGACTACACCGGCGTGTCCGGCGAGATCACCTTCAACGAGATCGGCGACGCCAACCGCGATTCGGCCTACATCAAAACCGCCAACACCACGGACAACGTCTGGGAGTTCGTCACGGTGCAGACCGTCGAATAATCCCCGCGCATACACTTTGCGGGGCGGGAGAGAAACCTTCTCTCCCGCCCGCTTGTCGGTTTTCATGCTGTGCCGTCTCGAAAGGGCGCGGACGGCGCTCTTTCGAGACGGCATATCAAGGAGGGATCCCCCTGTGAGCTTCAGCACGGTATTGCCTTATCTGCTCTCCGGCATCTCCGTCGGCGGGCAGTACGCGCTGATCGCCATCGGCTACACGATGGTCTATGGCATTTTGCGCCTCATCAACTTCGCCCACGGCGACGTATTCATGGTTTCGGGCATCCTCATGGTGTATCTGAACGCCTCGGGCCTGCCTTTGTACATATCGCTGCCGCTGTCGGTGCTCCTTACGGTAGTCATCGGCTTTGTCATCGAGCGCGTGGCCTACAAGCCCCTGCGCTCGGCGCCGCGCATGTCGATCATGATCTCCGCCATCGGCGTAAGTTACCTGTTGCAAAACCTGGTGCTCTACGTCACCGGCGGCCTCAACAAGGTCTACCCCACCATTCCCTGGATCTCCGAGTCGGTCAACGTGTTTGGCGCTACCACCCGCATGGTGACGCTGGTGACGCCCGTGCTGGTGATCGTGCTGGTGGCGCTGCTGGTGCTGCTGATCAACCACACCAAGGTGGGCATGGCCATGCGCGCCGTTTCCAAGGATTTTGAGACCAGCCAGCTGATGGGCGTGAAGATCAACTCGGTCATCTCCGTGACCTTCATCATCGGCTCGTTCCTGGCGGCCATCGGCTCGGTGCTCTACTTCACCAATTACAACACCGTCATCCAGACCTCGGGCGCCATGCCGGGCCTGAAGGCCTTCGTGGCGGCGGTGTTCGGCGGCATCGGCTCGGTGCCCGGCGCGGTGGTGGGCGCGTTCATCATCGGCATCTGCGAGAGCATCATCAAAGGCCTGGACGTCATTCTTCTGCAGGCCGGCCTGACCACGCAGATGCTGGGGCTGAGCACCTTCTCCGACGCCTTTACCTTCGCGCTCTTGATCGTCATCCTCATCGTCAAGCCCACGGGCCTGTTCGGGGAAAAGACGACCGACAAGGTCTAAGGAGGCGCGCACCATGCAGAAAACGCTTACTCCCAACCGCCGCAGGGCGGACGCGGCCACGTGGATCACGGTGGCCATCATCGCGGCGGTGTATATCGCCGTATTCGTGCTCGAACAGTTTTTGCCCGCCACTTCCATGCTTTTCACGGTTCTCAAAAAGGGCGCGACCTACGCCCTGGTGGCGGTTTCCATGAACCTGCTCAACGGCTTTACCGGCCTGTTTTCCCTGGGGCAGGCGGGCTTCATGCTCATCGGCGGCTACACCTACGCCATCTTCTCCCTCACCAACGAGGCGCGCGAAACGGTGTATCAGTACTTTGACTGCGCCATCGGCATAACCCTGGGCGTGGTGCCCGCGCTGATCCTCGCCGGGCTGGTGGCGGCGCTGTTTGCCTTTTTGATCGGCCTGCCGGTGCTGCGCTTAAAGAGCGACTATCTGGCCATCGCCACGTTGGGCTTTGCCGAGATCATCCGCGCCGTGTTCCAGTGGCAGAAACTGGGCCCGGTGACCAACGGCTCCAACATGCTCAAGGACTACCCCACCTTCAACGATTTCAACATTACCCTCGCCAGCGGCAGGACGCTCTACCTCTCCACGCTGATTCCCTTCGTCATCGCCGGCGTGTGCATCGCCATCGTGGTGCTGCTGATCAACTCCAGCTATGGCCGCGCCTTCAAGGCCATCCGCGACGACGAGGTGGCCGCCGAGGCCATGGGCGTCAACCTGGCGCGCCACAAGCAGCTCGCCTTCTGCATCAGCTCCTTCTTCGCCGGCGTGGGCGGGGCGATGCTGGCCATGTATTCCAACACCATACAGGCCAAGGCCTTCACCTCGGCGATGACCTATGAGATACTGCTGATCGTGGTCATCGGCGGCATCGGCTCCATCTCCGGAAGCTGCGTGGCCTCGTTCCTCTTCGTGGCCTGCTCGGAGTGGTGGCTGCGCTTCCTCGATCAGGAGCAGTTCATCGGCACGTGGCAGGTGCCGCTGTTGCGCAACGGTTTCCGCCTGGTGGTGTTCTCCATCATCATCATGGTGGTGGTGCTGTTCTACCGGCAGGGCATGTTCGGCATGCGTGAATTGCCCGACATACTGCGCGGCAAACGCGGCCGCCGCACCGGAAAGGGGGCGGTGAAATGAGCACCGTCTTGAGAGTCAACGACATCACCATGCAGTTCGGCGGCGTGGTGGCGGTCAACAACCTCTCCATGCACGTGGACGAGGGCGAGATCGTCGCCCTCATCGGCCCCAACGGCGCGGGCAAAACCACGGCCTTCAACTGCATCACCGGCGTCTACGAACCGACCAACGGCGAAGTGTGGTTCCACGACAGGCTCATCGCCTCCAACCATCCCTCCGGCAAGATGAAAAAACTCTATGCCGGGGAAAACAGGGGCAGGTATACCCGCGTGGTCACCAACACGCCGGATCGGATCACCAAAATGGGCATCGCCCGCACGTTCCAGAACATTCGCCTGTTCAAGACGCAGACCGTGTTTGAAAACGTGCTCATCGCCACGCACCTGCGCAAAAAGTCCAACCTCTTCACCGCCACCTTCCATTTAAACGGCCGCGAGGAGCGCGCGATGCGCGAGGAGTCCATGGAGCTTCTCAAGATCGTCGGCCTTGCCGACGTGGCCGGCGAGATGGCCACCTCCCTGCCCTACGGCAAACAGCGGCGGCTGGAGATCGCCCGCGCGCTGGCCACGAAGCCGACGCTGCTTTTGCTCGACGAGCCGGCCGCAGGCATGAACCCGCAGGAGACGGACGAACTGGGCGCTTTCATCCGCGAGATCAAGGAGCACTTCAAGCTCACCGTGTTCATGATCGAGCACCACATGAACCTGGTCATGGACATTTCCGACCGCATCTACGTCATCGACTTTGGCAAGCTCATCGCGGAGGGCACGCCCGCCGAGGTGCAGGATAATCCCGAGGTCATACAGGCATATCTGGGGGTGGACGAGGAATGAGCCTGCTGAAAGTAACGGATCTGAAAGTCAGCTACGGCGGCATCGAGGCCCTCAAGGGCGTCTCCTTCGCCGTCAAGGAGGGCGAGATCGTCACCCTCATCGGCGCCAACGGCGCGGGCAAGTCCACGGCGCTGCGCTCCATCAGCGGTCTGGTGAGCGTCAAGGGCGGCACCATCGAGTTTGCCGGCGAGGACATCACCGGCATGGACCCGCAGAAGATCGTCTCCAGGGGCATCGCCATGGTGCCGGAGGGCCGCCGGGTGTTCCCCAACCTCACCGTGGCGGAAAACCTCAAGATCGGCGCCTATTTGCGCAAGGACGAGGCCGGTATCCGCAAGGATATGGATCATGTCTACGACCTCTTCCCCCGCCTCAAGGAGCGCTCCTGGCAGATGGCCGGCACGCTCTCCGGCGGCGAGCAGCAGATGCTGGCCGTGGGCCGGGCAATGATGGCCCGCCCCAAGTTGATGATGATGGACGAACCCTCGCTGGGCCTTGCGCCGCTGGTGGTGCGCGACATTTTCCACATCATCCGCCAGCTGAGCGCGGAGGGCATCACCATTTTGCTCATCGAGCAGAATGCCAACGCCGCCCTCAAGTGCGCCAGCTACGGCTTCGTGCTGGAAACGGGCGTGATCACCATGGAGGGCAAGGGACTCGAATTGTTGGAAGACCCGCGCGTGCGCGACGCCTATCTGGGCGAAGCCAAGCACCGCAAGTAAGCGCAGAGGCGTCCGGGAAAACCGGGCGCCTCTGTCTGTTGACAACGTGGGCAGACTGGCGGAACGCCCGGAACGCCCACAAGCAAGGGTTTTTTTGACGATCCCGCAGAGTTCGAAAATCCGCCGCGGGAAGCAAGAACCGCATCGGAAGATCAGGGCGATTTTTGCATTTGCGGGCTTTGTCAACGCTTTGAGGCGTCCGGGAAAACCGGGCGCCTTTTTTCGCGCAGTTTCGCCCTCCGCCAAGCTTTTGCCTGAATTTTACCCGCTCGTCGCGCGATTTGTGTTGACGAATGTCTGAAATAGGTATACAATCTATCTGTAACTGGCGAAAATGTTCGCCTTTTTCCATCAAGAGCCTATGTGGAGGGAAGAATCAATGAAAAAACTGTTTGCTCTGGTGCTTTCCCTGATGCTCGTGTTTGCCTTCGCCGGCTCGGCGCTGGCCTTCGAGCCCGTCCCCGCGGATGAGATCAAGGTCGGCTTCGTTTACATCGGCGATCCCAGCGACAAGGGCTACACCCTGGCGCACCACGAGGGCACCTTGGAGATGCAGGAAGCCCTGGGCCTGCGCGACGACCAGATTCTCGTCAAGACCAACGTCACCGAAGACAGCGCCTGCGAAAACGCCATCCTCGAGCTGATCGAGCAGGGCTGCAACGTCATCTTCGGCAACAGCTTCGGCTTTGGCACCTACATGGCCGAACTGGCTGAGGAGTATCCCGAGGTCATCTTCCTCCACTGCTCCGGCAACCTTTCCAACGACGTCAACTTCGCCAATTACTTCGGCCGCATCTGGGAAGCGCGCTATCTGGCCGGCATCGCCGCGGGCCTGCGCACCGAGAACAATCACCTGGGCTATGTGGCCGCCATGCAGATCCCCGAGTGCATCTACTCCATGAACGCCTACTTCCTGGGCGCGCGCAGCGTCAACCCGGACGTGACCATGGACGTGCTCTTCACCAACACCTGGTATGATCCCACCATCGAAGGCCAGGCCGCGCAGGCGCTGATCGACATGGGCTGCGACGTCATCGCCCAGCATCAGGATACCACCATGCCCGTGGCCGCCGCTGAGGAAGCCGGCGTCTGGGCCTGCGGCTACAACTGCGACATGACCGAGGACGGCCCCAACGCCCACCTCACCGCGCCCATCTGGCACTGGGGCATCTACGTGACCGAGCAGGTGCAGGCCGTGATCGACGGCACCTGGGAGCCCGTCAACCGCCTCGAAGGCATGAACGAGGGCTGGGTGGACATCTCCCCCCTGACCGAGAACTGCGCTGAGGGCACCGAGGAAGCCGTCGCCGCCGCGCGCGAGGCCATCTCCACGGGCGAGCTGCAGATCTTCTCCGGCGAGATCACCGATAACGAGGGCAACGTCGTCGTCGCCGAGGGCCAGACCCTGACCGACGCCGAGATCCTCGCCATCACCTGGTTCTGCGAGGGCATCACCGTCAACTAAGACGATCCCCTCTCAAAATACCATGGGCAGCGCGCAAAATGTGCTGCCAACCAAAAACGGGGCGGTGTGCTGCAAAAGCGCGCCGCTTTGTTTTTTAGCAAAAAATCCGGCGCGTCTGCATTCGTCTGCGCGGGGCAAACAGGAGATGACATCCGCGCAAAACGCCCCCCGCGCCGGCGGCGGCCGCGCGGGGGAAATGAAAAAGCGCCGAAAAGCCCTCATTCATTGGGTTTTCGACGCTGCAGATGGCGCACTTGGCGGGATTCGAACCCACGGCCTGCCGCTTAGGAGATTTTTTCAGGCGGAAGCTCACGGTCGGCTTTTGTGTCATGCAATGGCAAAAACCGCAATAAAATCAGGGGGTTTCAGGCGTTTGTACTATGCACGCCATTTCCCCCTGAAATACAGATTGCAGCGCATGGAACTCCCGAAAAAAATTGCACCAATTAGCGAATCATACTTTTGAACGCTTCAGGTCCGTTTTTGGGGTCGTGACAGGGGTGACCTCAGATAAAGCAGCGCCATCTGCGCAGTTTATGGATGGCGCTGCTTTGTTGTTTGGGAGGTGAAACGATGCGCGCGACCATTACCGCCATCGCCAACCAGAAGGGCGGCGTTGGCAAGACGACGACCTGTGCCAGCCTTGGCATCGGGCTGGCGCGCGAAGGGAAGAAGGTGCTGCTCGTGGACTGTGACCCGCAGGCCAGCCTGACCATCAGCCTGGGAACGCCCCAGCCGGACAAGCTGCCCATTACGCTCACCGAGCTTATGGGCCGCGTACTCGAGGATGCGTCCATTCATCCCGGCGAGGGCATCATCGGCCACCCGGAGGGCGTTGACCTTTTGCCCGCCGACATCACACTTTCCGGCATGGAAGTGCTGCTGGTCAATGCCATGAGCAGGGAGACAGTGCTTGGACAGGTTCTGGAAGGGCTGAAGGGCAGGTATGACCACATCCTCATCGACTGCATGCCCTCCCTTGGCATGCTCACGGTAAACGCGCTGGCCGCGGCGGACAGCGTACTCATCCCCGTACAGGCGCACTATCTTCCCGCCAAAGGGCTGGAGCAGCTTTTGCGCACCATTGGCAAGGTGCGCCGCCAGATCAACCCCGGCCTGCGCATCGACGGCATCCTCCTGACCATGGTGGATGGCCGCACGAATTTCGCCCGCGAGATCAGCGCCCTCATCCGCGATACCTACGGCGCGAAGCTGCGCGTCTTTAAGACCTGCATCCCCCACTCCATCCGCGCCGCAGAGATCAGCGCGGAAGGCAGGAGTATCTACCGCCACGACCCCAAGGGCAAAGTGGCGGCGGCCTATCGAGAGCTGACAAAGGGGGTGTTGGAGCTTGAAAAGCAGCGCCAGAAACATAGGGCTGACATCGCTCGATGACCTGTTTTCCACCGAAGAAAGCCGCGCGGATGAAGGCCGGGAAAAGGTGCGGGAGATACCCCTTGCCGAACTGCATCCCTTCAGGAACCACCCCTTCAAGGTGCGGGACGACGAGCGCATGCTGGATACCGCCGAGAGCATCCGCGAGCATGGCGTGCTGGTGCCGGCCATCGCGCGGCCACGCGAGGAGGGCGGCTATGAGCTGATCGCCGGACACCGCCGCAAACGCGGCTGCGAATTGGCGGGGCTTACGACCATGCCGGTGATCGTCCGCGCGCTGGACGACGACGCAGCCACCATCATCATGGTGGACAGCAACATCCAGCGCGAGAACATCCTGCCCAGCGAGCGCGCCTTTGCCTACAAGATGAAGTTGGAGGCATTGCGGCATCAGGGAGAGAGGCGGGATCTAACTTCATCCCAAGTTGGGATGAAGTTGCAGGCACTGGATATAATCGGCCAGCAAGCCGGAGATAGCCGCAATCAAGTCCATCGTTACATACGCCTGACCGCCCTGCTCCCTGAGCTGCTCGACATGGTAGACGAGCGAAAGATGGCGTTCAATCCGGCGGTGGAACTTTCCTACCTGCGCCCGGAGGAGCAGCGCGATTTGCTGGAAACGATGGACAGCGAACAAACGACGCCGTCCCTTTCGCAGGCGCAGCGGATGAAGAAGTTCAGCCAGGAAGGACGGCTGAACATCGACGTGATGTGCGCCATACTCTCCGAGGAAAAGCGAAACGATGTGGACAAGATCACCTTCCGCAGCGACACATTGCGCAAGTATTTCCCCCGCTCCTATACGCCGCAACAAATGGAGCAGGTGATCCTCAAGCTGTTGGAGGGATGGCTGCGCAAACGCCAACAGGAGCAACAACGATGACCACGGCGTCAAAGGAGGACATACAATGGCCGTCTTTCGAGTGGAGAAGACCCGCGACTATACCGTCATGGCCAACCACCATCTCAAAAACAAAGCGCTCAGCCTCAAAGCCAAGGGTCTGCTTTCCATCATGCTATCCCTGCCGGAAACGTGGAATTACACCACGCGCGGGCTGGCCGCCATTTGCCGGGAGGGCGTGGACAGCATCAGCAGCACGCTGCGGGAACTGGAAAAGGCCGGGTACGTCGTGCGCTACCGGCTGCGGGACGAACGGGGACGCATCACCGACACGGAGTACGTCATCTACGAAACGCCGCGCGCAGGAACGCTGCCGGATACGCCTTCACCAGATACGGGAAACCCGGATATGGATACGCCGGATATGGAAAGCGAGGATGTGGAGGCACCGCAACCGCCCGCGCCGGATGCGGCATCACCAGATACGGAAAACCCGTATATGGACGAACCGTATGCGGACAGACCACATCCGGGCGACCCCGTGCAATATATCCCGTATCCAAAAAACACAGATAAATCCAAAACATATCCAGAAAATCCGTATCCATCCAATCCGCATCCATACAGCGGCGCGTCTGTGTCGGACGTGCGCGTACAGGTGCGGGAAAACATCGGCTACGATTGCCTGGCGACAGAGGAAAACCGCGAGCAGCTGGACGGCATCGTAGAGCTGCTCACCGAAGTACTCTGCACCCGGCGCAGCTTCATCCGCATCTCCGGGGTCGATTATCCTGCGCAGATGGTCAAGGAGCGGTTTGGACAGATCAACAGCCTGCACATACAGTACGTGTTCGAGTGCCTTGAAAACACCGCCTCGCGCATCCGCAACATCCGCCAGTACCTGCTGGCGACGCTGTTCAACGCCCCGGTGACGAAGGGCAGCTACTACGACGCTCGCGTGCGCTATGACCGCTCGTTGGGCTGGTTTTGTCCGCCCGCCAAGGCTGCGCAGGTGTGATTCCGTCGCCGCCTGGGCAAGCTGATATTGCCCGCATGCGCGGGCGAAATCTCAGACAGCGAGGTGGCTTTCATGCCCGCGGCAGTACGGAAAGTGGCGATTTCTTTCGGGATGGTGTATATCCCGGTGGCCCTCTATACGGCAGTCCAGGAACGGGGCGTGCGTTTTAACCAGATCACGCCGGATGGCGTGCGTGTGCGCCAGAAGCGCGTGCGGGAGGACAGCGGCGCGGAAGTACCGTCCTCGGAGATCTGCAAGGGCTACGAGTACGCCAAGGGGCGCTATGTAGTCCTTACGGACGAGGAATTGGAGCGCATCCAGAGCGAGCGCGACCGCGCCATCCAGATATTGCACTTTGCCCCGGCCGGGAGTATTCCCCCGGTTTACTATGATAAGTCCTATCTCTGCGCGCCGGACGGCGGCGACAAGGCGTATGAGCTGTTGCGCCGTGCCATGATGGAAGAGCATGTTGTCGGCGTCGGGCAATGCGTGCTCTGGAACCGGCAGGACATGTTGGCGCTGATCCCGGAGGAAAACGGCATCCGGGTGCAGACGCTTTTTTACCGGCAGCAGCTGCGAACGCCCCCTTTCAGCGCGCCACAGGCGCAGGTAACGGAGGCGGAAATGCGGATGGGGAAGCAGCTTGTCCAAGCGATGACCCGGCCCTATCAGCCAGAGAACTATCGCGACGAATACGAGGAAAAGCTGCTCGCCGCCATCCAGCGCAAGATCGACGGACAGGAGATCACGGCGGCGGCAGAGCCGGCGCGCAATGTGGTCGACCTCATGGAGGCATTGCAAAAAAGCCTGGAAATGCAGGCCGGGCGGAGGGAACCGGCGCTGGCGGGCGCGGTGTGATGGAAGCGTTCTTGCGGAGGGCTTTCCGCCCCATGCTGCTCACTGAGCGCAAACAGCCCCTGGACGGCGAAGGGTGGCTGAGCGAACTGAAGCTGGACGGCATCCGCTGCCTTGCTTACCTGGACGCTGACACGAGCGACCTGCGCAACAAACGCAACCTGCCGCTGTTGCCAACGTTCCCGGAGCTGGAAGGATTGCACCGGCAGGCGCATGGGCAATGCGTGCTGGACGGCGAACTTATCCTCACAGACGCGCAGGGGAAGCCAGACTTCGAGGCATTGCAGGCGCGCAGCCTCACCAGCGACCGCGCGCGGGTGCAACTGCTGTCCCGGCAGGCCCCCGCCACCTTCGTGGCGTTTGACATCCTTGCCCTGAACGGCGACGACATGACCGGCAGGCCCCTGCGCGAGCGGCGGGAGATACTCGGACGCACGGTGACAGAGGGCAGCGCCCTGGCCTGTTCCCGCGCCCTGATGGGCGATGCGCGCGCCCTGTTCCGCCTCACCACCGAGCAGGGGCTGGAGGGCATTGTCCAGAAGCGCCTGGACAGCCGTTACCAGCCGGGCAAGCGCTCGCGGGATTGGGTGAAGGTCAAAAACCATGTGGATGAAGACTTCCTCGCCTGCGGCTACATCCTGAAAAGCCCACATACGGTAAGCCTCGTGTTGGGCGCCTGGCGGGAAGGGGAAATGGTTTACCAGGGTCATGTGACGCTGGGCGTCTCCCGCATGGCGGCAGAGCGCTTCCCCACCTCGCCCGCCTGCCCCTTTGAAACAGTACCGCCGGGGAACGAAAACGCCATTTGGTATCGCACGCCGCAGCCCTGTACCGTTACCTATATGGAGCGCACCAGCGCCGGCGGCATGCGCCAGCCACGGTTTAAGGGGTTTCGGGAGGCATAGATGGAAGAAAATAGATTGTGATTATTAAAAGTTCCAATGCTGCCTTCTTTTCCTTGGAAAACAACATATGATTTGTAAGGAGAGTATCCAATTCGGGGTAGATCATTGAGGAATATCAATTTTTGTCGGGAATTATTCAAAGTATACTTGCAATAATTGTTGACAAAAATGCAGGTTTTGGCTAGAATACTTGAAAAGGAGGTGCGCACATGGCAATTATAAGCCCAGAGAATCTGCTGAGAGTTTTGACTTCCTATAACCCCTGGTGGAAAACGGGAAGCGTGAACGCCAAGCTGTCCAAGACCTATAAGCGGTTCGCGTTCTATGAGGCAATGAAACGCTTGCTTCAAAAAGACATTCGTCGTACTGTCGTGCTAACGGGAACGCGACGCGTCGGAAAGACAACGATACAGTATCAGATGATAGAGGCACTTTTGCAAATGGGTGTGTCTCCATCGAAGATCGTATTTATCTCAATGGATCATCCAATGCTCAAATTGAGTGCCATGCATGACATCCTGAATTGCTACCATGAAAACATCTACCCGGAGCAGGATGTCTATTACTTTTTTGATGAAATACAATACGCGCAAGACTGGGATCAATGGTTGAAAACGCTCTATGACATGCAGCCTGATACAAAAATCGTCGCTACTGGCTCTGCAAGTCCAGCATTGGTTAAAGGCGGCCAAGAGAGCGGAGCAGGACGATGGACAACGATTCAGGTGCCCACCATGTCTTTTTATGAGTATTGCGAATTGATCGGTGTGGATCGCCCCAATTTGCCAGAGAACTTAAAAATCACACCGCTTTTGCACAAAACACAGCAGGAGCGCATGCAGGTCATGCTGCAACTGTCTAAAGTTCAGAACCACTTCAACCGCTACCTGCAAGTAGGAGGATTTCCAGAGCTTGCTTTGGCAGATAACGATATTCTCGCCCAGCAGATCATGCGGGAGGATGTGGTGGACAAAGTTCTGAAGAGAGATTTGCCTTCGCTGTATAATATTCGTAACTCTACGGAATTGGAGAGGATATTTCTATATTTGTGCAATGTCTCTTCAGAAATTGTTTCAATTGATGCAATCGCCAAAGAACTGAATGGTGTTTCCCGCCCAACGGTGGAAAACTACATTCGTTATTTGGAAAGCGCAAATCTGATTTATCAAAGCTGGCCGGTGAATATGAATGCCAAGAAAGTACTGAAAGCCCGGCCCAAGATATATATTGCAGACGCGGCGATCCGCAACGCTGTGCTAATGGACGATTCCTTGCTGAGCGACCCAGTAGAAATGGGGAAAATCGTCGAAACAGCGGTATATAAACATGTAGCGGCATTTTATTATCAGCAAGCCACATCTGTCGGTTATTACCGCGGAGGAAATCGTGGAAAGGAGATTGATATTGTCGTAGAATATGGCGCTGCCCGAAATATACTGATCGAAGTGAAGTACCGGGAAGGCGCGCCAATTGCGGATGACGACTCTATCGTGGAAATGAGCGACCAGGCCGTGGCATCCATTGTTGTTACGAAAAATGCAGACGATTTTGGTGTTCACAATACAAAAAACGGGAAGGATTTGATACGTATTCCAGCTTTTGCGTTTTTATATTTGCTGGGGCATGCGGAAAAACATGGTTATCATGGAATGGACATACAATAACTTATGCGCTGTGCCAAACTACGGTACCGTGGTTGACGTATATTCCTTGCTAGTGGGCAATCCAATTTGTCAGCAGCTTGCTGCACAGACGCAAAAGCATCAAAAGTGATTTTAGCGCTTATCTTCACTACACAAGATAAGTGCTTTTCTTTTGCCCATGAAACGATAAAAGGAGAAGCGCGATTCCATGAACAACCATGCAAAACCCTCAAAGGCATTCCAAATGCGGCAGAACACTGAAGAAAGCATGCTTATTGCCTTGGATGAGCTGCGCGCCTTTCAAGGGCTCATGCGCAATGTGGCAATAGAGGGAGCCGGGCGTCTGGCGGGAAGGGAAAATGGTTTACCAAGGCCATGTGGCGCTGGGCGTCTCCCGCATGGCGGCAGAGCGCTTCCCCACCTCGCCGCCTGCTCCTTTGAAACAGTACCACCGGGGAAAGGGAACGCTATCTGGTATCGCACGCCGCAGCACTGCACCATTATCTATATGGAGCGAACCAGCGTCGACGGCATGCGGCAAACGTAGTTCAAGGGGTTTCGGGAGGATGGGTAGAGCGGGGGCGGGAGAACTGCCATGCAGAACCATCCTCTTCTTAAAATCCGCCAATAAGTGAAGAACTCTTCTGTTATTTCGATGGCATTTTCATTACTTGGCCAGTTCTTCTATTATTTGTATCATCTCTTTGGCTATTGCCCAATAACAGAAGTAAAAAGATCGTACGTTTTGACGATGAACGCCATGAGTCTCTGGCATTCAGAACTTCTTGACGCAAATTTACATTTCTGATATACTCTTATTAAGAGGTGTGGATATGTGAAGGCGTTCAGAAATATAGTATGGGTATTACTCATAGCCCTAATGTCATACCTTGCTTCAAGTGATAATATCTTTCCATACTTGATAGAACGAAAAATTTTTGCCCCAACTCTGAATATTACTGTAATTCAAGAAGTATGCCTCGCATTGAACATAGTTTTTACCATCGCTGTATTCCCAATTAAATTGGGTTACTATGGGTTAAAAAACAAGTCTTACAAGAAACAAATTGCAGGGTTATATAATATAATAAAACAATTCGCCCAAAGCAACTTTGAGAGCATAAGCAAAAATAAAGATTTTGACTTTAAAATGCGCATATTTGTGCGTGAACGAAGTATTCTATCGTATCTCAAGTTTTTTGGAGAAAAAAGAGTATTTTTTTCAATCCGCAATATAGAACCATTTGCATCTAATGACGTAACAGAAGATCTGCGTTTTCAAGTGTTTCCGAAAGCAGAAGGGCTAGTTGGAAAGAGCTATTCAGGGAAGGGGATATACTATGATGAGAATTTAGAGGTTACAAATAAGACTTATAATCTTAATGAAGCACAATTGACGAGAACGTTTATGCTGAAGTGGAGTATATGCGTCCCCATTATTGATGCAAGAAACGATGTTGTTGCGGTTGTCGCTTTTGATAGCCAGACGTCACGTCTCAGCATTGAAAAAAATGAAGACCGCATACGTGAACTTGTCAATCCGTTTTCTCAAATGCTGTATAACTGCGCTCCAGACTTGTTCAGGCCTAAGGTGGTGATTAGATAATGAAAGTTTTATGTAAGCGAGTTAAATCGTCAACACCAAAACAAAATCGAGATGAAATTATTGCCATTACTAAAGTGGCATTATCATCCATTAAAATTGAGCATGATTTACCAATGATTTCTTCAAATGCGTCATTTAGCTCTGCTGCGAGCAAGACTAACAAAAATGCATCTGACAAACAGCCCAAAATGCGCATTAAATAAACTGATGTCCAGTGGTAGTAACGCAAACTCGTACACTTATAGGCATTGATTTTCCGTATCAACGGCTCTTGTGCGCGTGTTTATGCCGCCTATCTGTCAATAATTCAAAGTATACTTATAATTTTTGCTAGCAAAAATGCAAGTTTGAGCCGCAAAAGCTACATTCCAGCACTTATCTTCGCCTTGCAGGATAGGTGCTTTTCTTTTGCCCACAAAACTACGAAAGGAGCTATGTCATCCCATGAGCGACCATAAGGAACCTGAAACTGTACCCCAGACGCGACGGGCTGCCGGAGAGGGCGCATACATCCCCCTGTCCGAGCTGCACGCCTTCCCGGGGCACCCGTTCAAGGTCATGCGCGACGCGGCGATGGAGGAACTTGTACAGAGCGTGCGCGCCAATGGCGTGCTGAGCCGCATCATCGTCCGTCCCCGGCGCGCGGGCGGCTATGAGATCATCGCCGGACACCGGCGCAGCGAAGCAGCGCGCCTGGCGGGGCTGACGGAGGTCCCCGCGGAAGTGCGCCGCGACCTGGACGACGATGCTGCGGTCATCGCCATGATCGAGACCAACCTGAAACAGCGCACCCGGCTCCTGCCCAGCGAGCGGGCGCTGGCCTACCGCATGATGCGCGACGCGCTTGCGCATCAGGGCGTATCTTCGGGGAATGGGCGGCACACGCGGGAAGAGATCGCGGACAAGTACGGCGAAAGCCCGCGGCAGGTAGCGCGCTTCATCCGCCTGACCAGTCTGAACCGCCCGCTGCTGGAGCTGGTGGACAGGGGCAAGCTGCAAATGGGCGCGGCGGTGGAGATCAGCTATCTGGACACCGAAACGCAGTGCTGGGTCATGGACAACTTTGAAGCTACCGGGAGAACGCCTGCCATCGCGCAGGCAAAGGAACTGCGCCGCGCCTATGGCGAAGGTGTGTTGACACAGGAGGCCTTTGCAGGGATCATGCTCCGGGAGGAGGGCAAAGTGGCCGGCGGGGAAAAGGACTTTGTGCGCCGCATGCGGGAGGAATATTTCCCCAACATGACCGCCGGGGATGTAATGGAAAAGCTGCGGGAGCTGGTTGAAACCTACCAGCGCCGGCAGAACCTGAACCTTTAAGCTTGACAAGCGCCAAACGACCATATATGACAAGGAGAGATGCCATGCCCCAATCCTTACCGCGAAAGGTATATTGCCAGCCCCTGGCGGGCTACCGGCACATGTACCGCTCGCTTCTGCGCTTCTTCCCCATAACGCCACAGGAAGCGCTTTCGCTGCTGTACGCGCTGTATATCGGCAACCTGGATACCTGCCATTTTGCAGGCGTGCCGCCGCAGGTGACAGAACTGACCGCAGACGGCTTCTGCTCGCTGGTGTGCGCCTATGCGCGCCCATACCATACGGAGGTGCAGATGTACCGCTCCATGCACGCACTTTTGCACAGCATCCGCTATGAAGCGACTATCCAGGACACGCGCCGTGCCATCAGCCGCTTCCGCGCACTGGCGGAGGCGCTGGAAGACCGCTTTGAAAGCATCTACGATTGCGGGATCACCGATGCAAGAACAACCTATGCCCTCTGCTGGGGCCGGCTGACGGTGCGCCAGGAGGAACCCCTGACCGCGCTGCGGGAGTGAACGTGTAATTTGATGCGATATTGTCAAAAATATTCGCGCAGAATAATGCGAAACCGCATCAAAAACAGGTTGATTTTCGCACGTATCTGTGCTATGCTGAAATCGGCGTGAAAGGGGGATAACGGATGTACCGCAAAATCATGGATTATCTTGAAGCGTGGAAACAGGGCAGGGAACGCAAGCCCCTGGTGTTGCAGGGCGCGCGGCAGGTGGGCAAGACCTATACCCTTTTGGAGTTCGGGCGCACGCACTACGAAAACGTCGCCTACTTCAACTTTGAAATGACGCCCAGCCTGAACGAAACATTTGCGGAGGACATCCGTCCCGAAGCGCTGCTTCCCATCCTCTCGCACATTGCCAGGCAGACAATCGTCCGGGAAAAGACACTGGTGATTTTTGATGAGGTGCAGCTGTGCGAACGCGCGCTGACATCCCTGAAGTATTTCTGTGAGGAGGCCCCGGGCTATCACATCGCCGTGGCGGGCAGCCTGCTCGGCGTGGCTGTCAACCGGGCGCAGTTTTCCTTCCCCGTGGGCAAAGTGGACATGAAGACCATGTACCCGATGGACATGGAGGAGTTCATGCTGGCCATGGGGGAAAACGACCTTGTTGCGCGGATACGCGCCTGCTTTCAGACGGATACGCCGTTGCCGTCCGCCCTGCATGAAGCGGCAATGCGGCTCTACCGCCAATACCTCGTCGTCGGCGGCATGCCGGAATGTGTCTCCAAGTTTGCCCAGACCAGGGACCATATCCTTGTACGCTATACGCAGGATACCATACTGGCAAGCTACCTGAACGATATGAGCAAGTACAACCAAACCAACGAGATCAAAAAGGCCCGGCTGGCGTATGACAACATCACCGTCCAGCTTTCCAGGAAGAACACGCGCTTCCAATACAAGCTCATCAAGAAGGGCGGCCGGGCAGCGGAGTTTGAAAACGCCCTCGAATGGCTGGTGCTGTCCGGCATTGTATCGCGGGTATACAAAGTGGAGCAGGTCCGCAAGCCCTTGGAAAACTACCGGGATATTGATTCGTTCAAGATCTATGTGTCCGACCTGGGGCTGCTGTGCGCAAAGAAAGACCTCGCGGCGGATGACGTACTCTATATGAGCGAGGAGTTGAACGACTTCAAGGGAGGCATGGTGGAAAACTATGCGCAGGTACAGTTGACGGCCAACGGGTACAGGACGTATTATTGGGAATCCGCGCGCGGTGCGGAAGTGGATTTTGTGATCCAGCGCGAAGGGAAGCTGATCCCCATAGAGGTCAAGGCCGCAGACAATACGCGCGCCAAGAGCTTGAAAGTCTACATGGACACGTACCAGCCCGACTACGCCATCAAGCTGTCGGCAAAGAACTTCAGTTTTGAGGACAGGAAAAAGACCGTCCCACTCTACGCTGCGTTTTGCATATAGCAGGCAGGGGCATCGGGGAACGCTCACAGACGGTGTGAGCGTTCTTTTTTGTCCCCTGCACAGTGCGCGCGGAAAGAACGACAGGAGGAAAAACAGTTGAAGATCATACGCAACAAATTTGTCATCGGGCTTCTGTGCATCGCCATCGGCGTAACGGCGGGCTTTGTGCTGCTGCCCAAGTCGCAGGAAAATGAAGCGGCCATGGCGCAGGCGGTGCGCGTGCAGACGGACATCGAAGCCGGCACGCGGCTGGAAGAAGTCATGCTGGAAACGGTCAGCGTGCCGGCCGCGTCCCTGCCCAGCGGCGCGCACGCGGCGCTGGAGTCCTTCCTGGGGCGCTATGCCGCCACTTCCCTGTTCGCCGGGGACATACTCACCGAAGCCAAGGTGCGCGATACGCTGGCCGATCCCGTGGCCGCAGGCGCGGCGAAGGGCAAGCAGCTCGTCTCGGTCACGATGCCCTCGCTCTCCGCCGGTGTTTCCGGCCTGCTGCGCCCCGGCGATGTGGTGTCCGTGATGGTGACGAGCAAGGTGACGCAGTTCAACCAGCAGCTCGGCCTGCTGGCGGCCACAGAACAGACGGACACAGCCCCTGAAGGCGGGGACATGACCGGCGGGAGCGGTGAGGCGCTGCTTTCCAGCGTCCACCGCCAGTCGCAGACCGTCATCCCGGACGAACTGCGCTATCTGGAAGTGTGCAAGGTCACATCCTCCGACGGCACAGACGCGCTGGTGAACGCTGCCAAAGACCCGGAACAGCCCAACCGCCTGCCGGCGACGGTCACATTCTACACTACGGAGGAACAGGCCCTGAAACTGGCGGAAGTGGAACAGAACGGTGAATTGCACATCGTCTTTCTGGCGCGCGGCGACGACGCGGATGTGTACATCCCCCGCGAGCAGCGCGTCCTGGCTGAAGAAGCGCCAACCACGCCTGCGCCCACCCCTATGCCGGAAACGTCCACGCCCACGGCGCAACCGGCAACGCCCACGGCAACCGGGAGCGCGGCAACGGGCGCGCCCACGCAGAGCGCCGCGCCAGCCACGGCAACCCCCGGAGCCATGGCGACATCCACCGCGCAGATCGACATCAACGACCCGGAGGTGGGAGAATGATCACCGCGATCTGGGGCTGCGGCGGCACCGGGAAAAGCGCCATCGCCTGCGGCCTGGGCAATCTGTACGCCGCCAAGGGTACGGCGGCAGTGATCGACACCAACCTCTGCCAGCCCACCCTTCCCCTGCGCCTGCCCGGCCTGCGGCTGGAAGCGGAACGATCCCTGGGGCGGTACCTGAACCGGCTGGGCGACAGCGAAGTGCGCCGCTATTACCACCAGCACCCGGATAACAAGGGGCTGTTCTTTGCCGGCCTGACCGACCGCGACGCCTACACGGATTTCGAGATCGGCCTGGAGGCCGCCGACCGCGCGCGTGAGTTCCTTGTGCGCAGCGGCGAGATGTTCGACCATGTATTGCTGGACTGTTCCGTGCAGCGCAACGACCCGTTCCTGCCGGCCATGCTGCGCCATGCCGGGCAGATCGTGCTGCCCATCGTGCCGGGTATCGGCGCGGTACACTGGTTTAATGCCGTTCGCCCAATGCTGGAAAATGCGGGGGTGCTGGAAAAGCTCGTACCCGTAGCAGCGATGACCCAGCCCTTTTACCTGCTGGACGAAGTG
>OJQW01000268.1_pt1 | contig 25993 bp, 22 predicted proteins | sample 1599041 | NCBI WGS metagenome assembly OJQW01 (sample SAMN03922518, study PRJEB24848) | human gut metagenome | isolation source: stool sample | host: Homo sapiens | place: Germany | collected 2010-02
GTAAGCGCTCCGGCGCAAAGCGCCGTCGCGCGGAAATGACCGCACCCCAGTCTCGTAAAGACTACGGGATGCCAGCGTATATATGTCGAACCGCCGAGTAACACGTAATCCCCGGCATATTAAAGCACCCAAGCGTTTTTCTCTTTGGAGTCTGAGGGGTTTCTTTTTGTCGCCACAAAAAGAAATCTCTCAGGAATTCCGCGGGGGGTTCCACCCCCCGCACCCCCGTGGGCGGTCGCCCACAAACCCAAATAGGAGTCAACCAATGAGACTGTTTTTAGCAATTCTACTGTGCAAGCTCTCCCGCGCGGCGCTGCGTGTGCTGGGGCGCGGGGGGACGGCGCTGCCGGGTACGCTTGCGCTGAGGGTGTGCCCGGACATCGTGGCGCGCCTGGCCAGGAACATACGCACGGTCATGGTCACGGGCACCAACGGCAAGACCACGACCTGCCGGATGATAGAAAAAATGCTCGCCGACGCGGGCATAAACTGTCTTGCCAACCGCTCCGGTTCCAACCTGGAGCGCGGCATCGCGGCGGACCTCTGCTCCAACGCCACGCTCACCGGCCGGCCGAAGCGCAAGACCGCAGTCATAGAGTGCGACGAGGCGGCGTTCAAGCGCGTCTGCGGCGAGATACAGCCCGCCGTGGTCGTGGTCACGAACATATTCCGCGACCAGCTCGACCGCTACGGCGAGGTTACGCACACGCTCGAGAGCATACGCATCGGCCTTGAGCGCGCGCAGAACGCCACGGTCTGCCTCGACGCGGACGACTCGCTGGTGGCCTCGCTCGCTCCGGACGCGCCCGACCGCGTGCGCTTTTACGGCATCGACGCCCCGCTCGGCGAGGGGGCGCGCGTCTCCGACGCGCCGAGGTGCATCGTCTGCGGCGCGGAGTACGAGTACGACTTCCACACCTACGCCCACCTGGGCGGCTTCCGCTGCCCCAAGTGCGGCTACTCGCGCACCGAGCCGGACGTGGCCGTCGCGGGCGTGGACAGCCTGGGCGCGGACGGCTCCGTGGCGGAGATACGCGTGGACGGGGAGTACTACACCGCGGCGGTCAGCCTGCCCGGCGGGTACAACCTCTACAACGCCGCGGGCGCCGTGGCCGCCGCAACGGCGATGGGCGTCAAGGCCGGCAGCGCCGTAAAGAGCCTGGCGCACATAGAGAGCGGCTTCGGGCGCATGGAGCGCTTCGAGCTGGGCAAGGCCAAGGTGACGATGGTGCTGGTCAAGAACCCCGCCGGCTGCGACCGGGCGATAGACTACCTGTCCGCCATGCCGGAGGGCACGACCGCGGTGTTCTGCCTGAACGACGCCCAGGCCGACGGCACGGACGTCAGCTGGATATGGGACGCGGGCTTCGAGCGCCTTTTCGACGGCGAGAGGCGGTATGCCGGCATAATCGTGTCCGGCACGCGCGCGGAGGATATGCGCCTGCGCCTCAAGTATGCGGGCGCGGACGAGAACGCCGTGCGCATCGTGCGCGGCGAAAAGGACTTGGCGGACGCCATCGCCGGGTGCGAGGGCTACGTCTGCGTCATGCCGACCTACACGGCCATGCTGCCGCTGCGCGCGGAGCTGGCCTCCCGCGTGGGAAGAAAGGAGTTCTGGAAGTGATGGAGCTTCAAATCTGCCACCTTTACCCCGACGTGCTGAACCTCTACGGCGACCGGGGCAACGTCCTGTGCATGCAAAAGCGCCTGACCTGGCGCGGCATAGGCTGCACCGTCACCGAGCTGCCGCTGGGTGAGCGCAGGCCGCTGGGCAAGTACGACATCTTCTTCATCGGCGGCGGCCAGGACTTCGAGCAGAGCCTGCTGCTGGACGATTTGCGCGGCGGCAAGGGCGCGGACATCAAGTCCGCCGTGGCCGACGGCAAGGCCTTCCTGTGCGTCTGCGGCGGCTACCAGCTGATGGGTCACAGCTACGAGACGCACACGGGCGAGCGCTTCGACTTCCTGGGCGCGCTGGACTTCGAGACGGTCGGCGCGGCCGAGCGCATGATAGGCAACTTCGCCTTTGAGACGGAGTTCGGCTCCGTCGTCGGCTTTGAGAACCACTCCGGCCGCACCCGGCTCGGCGAGGGCGTGCAGCCGCTGGGCAGGGTCATACGCGGCTACGGCAACAACGGCGCCGACGGCACCGAGGGCGCGAGGTACCTGAACACCTTCTGCACCTACAGCCACGGGCCGGTCCTGCCCAAGAACCCCGCCTTCTGCGACGGCATACTGCTCGCCGCGCTGCAGCGCAAGTACGGCAGCGCCTCGCTCGACCCGCTGGACGACATGTCCGAGCAGGCCGCGCACGAGAGCGTGCTGCGCAGCATCACCGGCAGCTGAATACGAAACTCCCCCGCGCTCTCAGTGAGCGCGGGGGAGCGTCTTTGTGAGCAAAAAGGGGAGACGAAAGTCTCCCCTTGCAATCATTTGGAGGGTCTAGGCTCAGGTTCTGGTCTTGCCGACGAAGAAGACGGCGACAAGGCCGGGGCCGGTGTGGGCGCCGATGATGGGTCCGATGTGAGTGTAGAAGATGTCCCTGAAACCGCACTCGTTCTTGATGGCCTCGCCGAACTCGCGGGCCTTTTCTGGCGCGTCGGCCTCGGAGATGATAAGCGTCTGGTTCTCGGCGTCGACGACCAGCTCCTTGACGTCCTGAATCATCTTCTTGAAGCACTGCTTGTCGCCGCGCACCTTCTGCCAGACCTCCAGGTGGCCCTCGTAGTCGAGGTGCATGATGGGGACTATTTTCAGCGCGGTGCCGAAGGCGGCGCTGGTGCGGCTCACGCGGCCGCCGCGGTAGAGATAGGTGAGGTCGTTGGTGGTGAATATGCTGTTCACCTCGTGGTGTATGCTCTCGAGATCGCGGGCGTTGTCCTCAAGGGCCATGCCGCTGTCGCGGTTGGAAGCGGCGCGCAGGACCAGCAGGCCGAAGCCGGCGGAGGCATTGGCGCTGTCAACTACGCGGCAGGTCCAGCCGGGGAACTCCTCCATGAGCTGGCTGGCGGCGCTGCGGGCGTTGTCGCAGCTGCCGGAGATGGCGGCAGCGAGGGATATGTGCATGACGTCCCTGCCCTCCTCGGCGAGGGGACGCCAGAAGTCCAGGAACTCACCGGGGTTTATCTGGCTGGTCCTGGCCACGCCGCCGGCGCGCATGAGCCGGTAGAACTCCTTGAAGCTCTCCTCGGTCATGCCGTCCACCATCGGCTCGCCGTCCATGGTGAAGGGCATCTTGTACGGCAGGACGCCTATCTCCCTGCACTTTTCGAGGGAGAGGTCGCAGCCGGAGTCGGCGGTTATCTGGTAGGTGTATTCACTCATAGCATTAAGCCTTTCTTCAAATAAATATCATGGGAAATTATAGCTCAGTTAAGGCTGTTTATCAATAGTTAATTCGCACAAACTACGGCGACGGGCCGGCGGCGGCGCCCGTTATGGGCATTTGCCGTTGAAAAGCGCCGCCGTGGGTGATATACTTGACGATGGTAAATAACGCTATTCTCACATACAAGTCAGCATAGGAGGCGGAAACATGAATGTAAGAGAGCTGGAGCTCAGCGCGGCCAGAGGCCGTCTGCTGGCGCTCGAAATGGTCTACCGCGCGGCCAGCGGCCACATCGGCGGCTCGCTGAGCGCGATGGACGCCCTCACGGAGCTGTATTTTGAGGAGCTCCGCGTGGACACCGCAAATCCGCACGACCCCGACCGTGACCGCTTTGTCATGAGCAAGGGCCACTGCACCCCCGCGCTCTACGCGGTGCTGGCGCTGCGCGGGTTCTTCCCGGTGGAGGAGCTGGAGCTGTTCCGCAGCATAAAGGGGCACATGTCCGGCCACCCCGACATGGTGCACGTCCCCGGCGTGGACATGTCCACCGGCTCGCTGGGCCAGGGTCTGGCCTGCGCGGGCGGCATGGCTCTCGCCGGCAAGCTCGACGACAGGGACTACCGCGTCTACGCGCTCATGGGCGACGGCGAGATCGAGGAGGGCGAGATCTGGGAGGCCGCGATGGCCATCCACAAGTACAAGCTGGACAACCTCTGCGGCATAGTCGACGTGAACGGCCTGCAGATAGACGGCGCGACCGCAGACGTCATGCCCAGCGAGCCGCTGGACGCCAAGTTCGCCGCCTTCGGCTGGCACGTCATCAAGGCCGACGGCCACGACTTTGACAGCCTGCGCGCCGCGCTGGCCGAGGCGCGCGAGACCAAGGGCAAGCCCAGCGTCATACTGATGCGCACCGTCAAGGGCAGGGGCGTCTCCTTCATGGAGAACAACGCCGGCTGGCACGGCAAGGCTCCCAACGCCGAGCAGTACGAGCAGGCACACGCGGAGCTGAGCGCCGCCATAGAAAAACTGGAGGTGGAGTAAATGGAGAAGATAGCCACACGCGGAGCCTACGGCGAGGAGCTGGTCAAGCTCGCCGAGGAGTACCCGGAGCTCGTCGTGCTCGACGCCGACCTCTCCAGCGCCACCATGACCAAGGCCTTCTCCAAGGCCTATCCCGAGCGCTTTTTCAACATGGGCATCGCCGAGGCGGACATGATGGGCTTCGCCGCCGGCCTGGCCGCCTGCGGGAAGAAGCCGTTCGCCAACTCCTTCGCCATGTTCAGCGCCGGCCGGGCCTGGGAGCAGGTGCGCAACTCCATCGCCTACCCGCACCTGAACGTCAAGTGCGTCGGCTCGCACGGCGGACTCTCCGTCGGCGAGGACGGAGCCACCCACCAGTGCGTGGAGGATCTCGCGCTGATGAGCGCCATCCCCGGCATGGTGGTCGTCAACCCCTGCGACGGCCCTGAGATGCGCCGCGCCGTCAAGGCGCTGCTCGACTACGACGGACCGGCCTACCTGCGCCTCGGCCGCATGGCCGTGGAGAGCGTCACGGACGAGACGCCGGGCTATGAGTTCACGCTCGGCAAGGCCGCGATGCTCCGCGACGGCGCCGACGTCACCCTCGCCGCGACCGGCCTGATGGTGCAGCGCGCCATGACCGCCGCCGAGATGCTCGCCGCAAAAGGCGTCTCCGCCCGAGTGCTCGACTTCCACACCATCAAGCCGCTGGACACCGAGGCCGTGCTGGCCGCGGCGCGCGAGACCGGCTGCATCGTCACCAGCGAGGAGCACAGCGTCATCGGCGGCCTGGGCAGCGCCGTCGCCTCCGTCTGCGCGGAGAACTGCCCCGTGCCCGTCGTGCGCCACGGCGTCATGGACGAGTTCGGCCGCAGCGGAAAGGCGCTGGAGGTGCTGGAGGCCTACGGCCTGACCGCTGAAGTCATGGTTGAAAAGGCCATGCAGGCTCTGGCGCTGAAGAAGGGCTAAATCGTTAATTTAACCACAAACTTAACATGCTTCTCTCGCCGCTTTGTGCACAGTTACAAAAATTGCGCCTCAAATTCGTAGAAAAGGTGCATTGCTATGTGCGCTTTGCTGAGCTAAAATATATACAGCTAAGCTGAATAGTAGCACGAGAGAGAAAGAGGTGCGAAATAGCGGGTAGCTCCGCAGTTTCGCACCATTTTTTATTGTTTTGTTTTAGACAATGTCGATTAACCGACATGATAGGTCTGCAACGTTCGGAAACTGCGGGGGAGTGAGGCAAGGTATGGACGGGCGGCTGGATTTTTTTGAGAACGAACCCATAATTGCGGCGGTCAAGAGCGAGGAGCAGCTCCAGCGTGCCATTGCTTCCGACTGCAACATCATATTCTTTCTTTTCGGCAACATATGCAATATTTCCTCCCTGGTGCAGCGCGTGGCGGACGCGGGCAAGCACTCGCTGGTGCACGTCGACCTCATCAACGGCCTGGCGGCCAAGGAGATCGCGGCGGATTTCATCAGGAGCTACACCTGCGCGGACGGCATAATAAGCACAAAGCCGCAGCTGCTGCGCCATGCGCGAGAGGTCGGGCTTATCACGGTGCTGAGGGTGTTCATCCTGGACAGCATGGCTCTGGACAACATCGACAAGCTCCGCACGGCCTGCAACCCCGACTTGATAGAGCTGGTGCCGGGCATCGTGCCGAAGGTGATTCGGCTGGTGAACTCGCTGTACCGGACGCCTATCATAGCGGGCGGCCTGATACGCGACAAGGAGGACACTATGAGCGCGCTCAGCGCAGGGGCGCTGAGCATATCCACGTCCTGCGAGGCGGCGTGGAGAGAGATGGGGGTGAGCTGAGCCGCCGGGAGAGCGGCTGTGAAAACATCATCGGGAAGGAAGTGAAAGCGTGGAATACATAATGGCTCTGGACCAGGGCACGACCAGCTCGCGCTGCATACTCTTTGACCGCAGCGGAAAGATACGTGCCGTGGCACAGAAGGAGTTCACGCAGTATTATCCAAAGCCGGGCTGGGTCGAGCACGACGCGCAGGAGATTTGGGACACGACGCTGGAGGTCGCGCGCGGCGCGATGCTCAAGAACAAGATAAGCGCCAGGGACATCGCCGGAATCGGCATCACAAATCAGCGCGAGACGACCATAGTCTGGGACAAAAACACGGGCGAGCCGGTCTACAACGCCATCGTATGGCAGTGCCGGCGCACCAGCGGAATGGTGGATGAGCTTGTCAAGGCCGGGCTGAGCGACAAGATACGCGCCAAGACCGGACTGGTGCCGGACGCGTATTTCTCCGGCACAAAGCTGCGCTGGATACTCGACAACGTCCCCGGTGTGCGCGAGCGCGCCGAGGCGGGCGAGCTGCTGTTCGGCACGGTAGACACCTGGCTCATATGGAAGCTGACAGGCGGCCTTGCGCACGTGACGGACTACACCAACGCCAGCCGCACGATGCTCTTCGACATCCGCAACCTCTGCTGGGACGAGGAGCTGCTGGAGCTTTTGAACATCCCGCGCTGCATGCTGCCCGAGGTGCGGCCTTCAAGCCAGGTCTACGGCTGGACGCAGTACGAGCTGCTGGGCGGGGAGATCCCCGTCGCCGGCGCGGCGGGCGACCAGCAGAGCGCGCTGTTCGGACAGTGCTGCTTCGACCCGGGCGACATGAAGAACACCTACGGCACGGGCTGCTTCCTACTGATGAACACCGGCAGCGAGCCGGTTATGAGCCAAAACGGGCTTATAACCACCGTCGCGGCCACGCTCCCCGGCCAGGTGCAGTACGCACTGGAGGGCAGCGTGTTCACCGCCGGAGCGGCGGTGCAGTGGCTGCGCGACGAGTTGGGCGTCATCTCCAGCGCGTCCGAGTCGCTGGAGTACGCCGAGAGCGTGCCGGATACGGCGGGCGTCTACGTTGTGCCCGCCTTCACCGGAATGGGCGCGCCGTACTGGAACCAGTACGCCCGCGGCATGATAACCGGCGTCACACGCGGCTTCTCCCGCGCGCACCTGGTGCGCGCCACGCTGGAGAGCATAGCGTACCAGACCTGCGACATCTGCAAGGCCATGGAAAACGACGCGCTGGTGCCCCTGACCCGGCTGAAGGTGGACGGCGGAGCCTCGGCCAACGACTTTCTGATGCGCTTCCAGGCGGACATCCTGGGCGCGGAGGTCGTGCGCCCCAAGTGCATCGAGACTACTGCGCTGGGCGCGGCATACCTGGCCGGACTGGCCGTCGGCTTCTGGAAAAGCCTCGACGACGTGCGCGCCAGCTGGGAGACGGAGACGGTTTTCAGCCCCTGGATGGACGAGGCGCACCGCGATGCGCTGCTCAAGGGCTGGAGCAAAGCCGTCAGGACCGCCCTTCTCTGGGCGGAGGATTGAGTGAACAAGGAGGGGAATATGGAAAAGACCAAAAAGAGAGCCAAGATATGGCTGTGCATAGCGATAGCGCTGATGCTTTTGAGCGGTATTGTCGTCAGTGTCGTACAAACCAATGGCGGCAAAGTAGATATAAGCGAGCTATATTTTGAAACTGATGAAGGTTACACCATGTGCGCTAACCTTTATGTACCGGAGAATGCCACTGCAGAGACACCGGCTCCTGCTATTGTTGCAAGTCACGGTGCATACAACAACAAGGAAATGCAGGATGCGAACTGCGTTGAACTGGCCAGAAGGGGATACGTTGTTTTAGCTATAGATCAGCCCAGCCACGGCAACACTGATGTGTTTCCCGGCAGCAACGGCGTCTATCAGGGCGTCCTTGCTCTTTCCAGAATGCCCTATGTTGACACTACGCGTATAGGCGTCACCGGTCACTCAATGGGCGGTATGTCCTGCAACAACGCCGTTGTTCAGGACAACGAGAATGGCACTAACCTCATCCACGCCGTTGTTCTCAACAGCGCCGATGCCACCTACGTTGACACCACCGACACTTCCTTGTCTGATGAGCAGTCCACAGATTATGCAAACATCTATGGAAGCCGTGATGTGGCTATCATCGCCTGTGTTTACGACGAGTTCTTCCACAAGACCACCGACGAGAATGGCAATACCCTTTCTGCCCCGTACTTCATGGAAGGAGACAACGCACAGTCTTTCCTGTACTTTGGCGTTGACCCGACCGGTCTTGAACCGCGCGAGGCTGATACCATTTACACGCAGGAGGTTGACGGCGAGGAGACTCTGAGAGCAATCTACCGTCCTCCCATCATCCACCCGTGGTCTCACTTCAGCGCCCGTTCCACCGCTTTCACTATAGAGTTCTTTGAAGAATCCCTCGGCGCTCCCAATCCTATTGATTCCCACAGCCAGGTTTGGCAGTGGAAGGAAGCCTTTAACTTCGTTGGTCTTATCGGTCTTGCGATGTTCATCATCAACTTCACTGTGTTGATGCTCTTTACACCGACCTTTGCCTCCCTCCGTGCTGACAAGCTGGCAGAACCTATTAAGGTTGCAGACAAGGCCGGCCTGGCCTGGTACTGGATTGGTATGATCGTGTCCTCCGTATTCGCGATGGTCACCTATCTGCCAATACTTACGGCAGGCAACGCGGCAGATGTTACGGCACCGTCTCCATATGGCGTCGGCCTTTGGGCTGCGGCCTGCGGCCTGTTCGCGATACTCAGCATGGTGGTATGCTACTTCACCTACAGCAAGAAGCGTGGCTTTAACCTTGTCGAGCGCGGCGTTAAGATGTCCTTGCCCAACGCTGGAAAAACCATACTGCTTGCGATAATCGTTGTGGTCGTTGCGTATGGCTGCGTGTTCTTCGTTGACTATTTCTTCGCTTCCGACTTCCGTATCTGGACGCTCGGCGTAAAGACCTTCAATGCCGACAAAATTTGGGTGTCCCTATTCCCGTATCTGCCGCTGTTCCTGATATTCTACGTTGCCTCCAGTGTGTCCGTCAACGCGTTCAACTTCAACACTGTCGGAGGAAAGCACCAGTGGGTAAACAACGTCATCAACTCCATAATGACTGCGTCACCCGCTCTTATCATGGCGGCTATCCAGTACGGTACTTACTTCACCGCGAACCACATGATGTGGGCTCAGGATTCCTTCTCGGGTGGCAACCCGCCGATGTACGTACTCTGGCTCATCCAGATTACCTTTATACTGTTCTTTGCAACCTTCATGACGAGGTTCATCTACAAGGTCTCCAAGAACCCGTATCTACCCGGCATAATCAATGGCACTATGGTCTGCCTGATAAGCTTGACCAACACTCGCTTCTACTGATACTATAACACCTCATTTCTGCGGGAGGGCCGCCGCCGGTGCGGCGGCCCTTTTTATGCCTAAAACGGTTGATTTGTTCACAAATTCTGTGCTAAAATATAAAAAACATGGGGGATTGACTATGATTCTCGACTGCGAACGCTACGCCGGCGCGTGCCGGTGCGGCAGGGAGCATCCGCTGGAAACCAAGCTGGTGGTCGTCGACTACGGCTGCCTGAACGACTTTGACAAGTACATGGACGAGTGCGGCCTGACCGGAAAGCGCACCGTGCTGTACGACACCAACACATACAACCTGCCCGGGATGGTGCACGTGCGCGCCGACAAGGAGCTGGTGCTCGAGGCCAAGGGTCTGCACTCCGAAAAGAGCATGATAGAGGCCATCATCCCGCAGCTGGATAATCCCGACGTGATAGTCACCGTGGGCAGCGGCACGCTGATGGACTTCGCGCGCTACCCGGCCAACGAGCTGGGCATACCCTTCGTGGCCATCCCCACGCTGGCCAGCTCGGACGGCTTCACCGCCAACATCTGCTCGGTCGTCATCGACGGGCAGAAAAAGAGCATACCCATGCACGCCCCGGCGCTGGTCGTGGCTGATTTGAATATAATCTCCGGCGCGCCGAGGTTCCTGACGGTGAGCGGCATAGCCGACATACTGGCCAAGTACATTTCCATTGCAGACTGGAAGATAGCCCATCTGGTGAGCGGCGAGTACTACTGCGAACGCGCCGCCGCCGCGGCGCAGGAGTCGCTGGATCTCATGGCAAAGTGCGCGGACGCGATGCTGCGCGGGGGCGAGCCGGACTACGAGGCCATGACCATGGCGCAGATGATTTCCGGCCTCTCCATGCAGATGCTGGGCTCGTCCCGCGCCGCCTCGGGCGCAGAGCACCTCGTTGCCCACCTGGTGGAGATGAAGCCGCCGCGCTTCGAGCACGCCGAGGGCATCCACGGCGAGTGCGTGGGCGTCGGAGCGGTGCTCTGCGCCGAGGAGTACCACCGCATGGCCGAGAGCGGCAGACCCAAGGCCAGGCCGTTCAGGCCGCTGGACGAGAGCTGGGTGCGCGAGAAGTTCGGCTCGCTCGCCGACGGGATACTAAAGGAGAACGAGAACGACGTGCTCGCCGATTTTGACCCACAGAACATAGTCGACCACTGGGACGAGATCTGCGAGATAATCAGCACCATACCGTCCGCCTTCGATCTCGCCTGGACGCTGCACGCGCTGGGCGGCAAGTACATGCTGAGCGATATCGGGATAGACGAGAGCCTCCGCGGCGAGGTGCTCGACATCTCCGCCGCTATAAGAAACCGTTTGACGCTCGCCAGAATGAGGCGGGTGCTGGACTTTGGAGGTTGAGCTAATTTGAAAATCTGCGTGTTTGGCGCGTCCAGCCGCGACCTGGAGCAGGGATACTTCGACGAGGCCTTCGCCCTCGGCGCCGAGCTTGCCCGCAGAGGGCACACCATCGTCTTCGGCGGCGGAGCCAGCGGCCTCATGGGCGCGACCGCCCGCGGCGCAAAGAGCCGGGGCGGACGCCTGATAGGCATAGCGCCCAAGTTCTTCGACGAGCCGGGCATCCTGGACAAGGACTGCGACGAGATGATCTTCACCGAGACCATGTCGGAGCGCAAGAAAGCCATGGAGGACATGTCCGAGGCGTTCATAACCCTGCCGGGCGGCATCGGCACCTTTGAGGAGTTCTTCGAGGCGCTGACGCTCAAGCAGCTCGGCCGCCACGCCAAGGCCATGGCCGTGCTGAACACGCTGGGATACTACGACGCCCTGGAGGCAATGGTGCAGCGCGCCGTGGACGAGCGCTTCCTCACCGCCGACGGCAAGGACCTCTACGCCATGTTCACCGACGTGGGCGAGCTGGTCAGCTACGTGGAGAACTACCACGCCGAGCCGGAGGAGATCTGGAAGGACAAACTGTTCGGCAAGTACAGCCGCGACTGAACTCAGGCCGAAAACACATTGCGCTAAGCAAAGCCCCGGGAGCTTTTTAAGGCTCCCGGGGCTTTGCTTATACTATCTGGAAGATGTAGAACTTGAGATATTCCGTCTCAGGCACGTTCCAGAGTATGGGATGGTCGCAGGCCTGCTTGCGCACCTCCACCTCGCGGAGCCTGACGTTGGCGTCGCGCGCGGCGGAGCGGAGCATCCGCTCGAACAGCTCCGGCTCCATGAAGTGGGAGCACGAGCACGTGGCGAGGTAGCCGCCGCGGGGCAGCAGACGCATGGCGCGGTAGTTTATCTCCTTGTAGCCGCGCTCGGCGCTCTTTACCGTGCGGCGCGACTTGGTGAAGGCGGGAGGGTCGAGGATGACGAGGTCGTAGTGCGCGTGCTCCTCGAGCAGGCGCGGCAGGAGGTCGAAGACGTCGCAGGCCAGAAAGTCCATGCGCTCCTCGAGGCCGTTGAGCCGGGCGTTGGCTCTGGCCAGCTCCACCGCGCTCTCGCTCACGTCCACGGCGGTGACGTGTTCGGCTCCGGCCATCGCGGCGTTCAGCGCGAAGGAGCCGGTGTGCGTGAAGCAGTCGAGCACGCGCATCCCGGGCGCGAGCCGGGCGACGGCGCGGCGGTTGTACTTCTGGTCGAGGAAGAAGCCGGTCTTCTGCCCTGCGGCGAAGTCCACCGTGTACTTCACGCCGTTTTCGGTGATGACGGTGCTCGTATCGCCCGAGTGCGGCAAGCCCTCGTACCAGCCGGAAACAGGCTCCAGCCCCTCCTTGGCGCGCAGCGGCGACTCGCTGCGCTCGTATATCCCGCGTATCGCGGCGCCCATGTCCGCAAGCTGCGCGGCGAGCGCGGCGTAGAGCGCGTCCTTGCGCTGCTCCATGCCGTAGGACATTATCTGCGTGACCAGCACGTCCTCAAACCTGTCCACCGTCACGCCGGGCAGGCCGTCGGCCTCGCCGAAGATGAGGCGGCAGGCGCTGAAGTCGCCGCCCATCACCGTGCGGCGGTACTCCAGCGCGTACTTGATGCGGCGGGCGAAAAACGCCTCGTCATAGCGGTCGTTGGCGTTCTCGCTGAGCACGCGCACGGCTATCTTGCTGCTGGGGCTGTATATGCCCGCGCCGAGCCACGCGCCCTTTTGCGAGAACACGTCGGTTATGCCGCCGGGCGCAAGCTCGCCGGCGGAGCCGCGTATCTCCTCGGCGTAGACCCAGGGGTGTCCGGCGCGCAGCGCGCGCTCGCCCTTGGCGCTGACAGTGACGCCGGGGTAAGCTCTGCTTTGCTTCAATTCACTCTGCCTCCTCCGTGGCTGCGGCGCTGGGCGAAGCGCCCGCGGCCGCGTTTTCGTCTTCGTATTCGGAGTAGTCTATGTCGAGGTCGGGACCTGTGAAGGTGCCGTTGAGCTTGCTCATCACGCGCTCGTAGTCCTCGTTGCCCTCCTCGTAGGGCGTGGGACAGAAGTCGTTGTAGTTAGTCACGCTGCTCACACGGCAGGGGACGGCCTCCCAGCCCTCCACGGTAACGGCGCCGTCCACGGCGCGCTTGACCGTGAACTGCACTATGGCCGTATCCTTGTCGGCGGGGTTGTTGTTGCCGCCAAACACGTAGTTGCCCAGCGAGCAGACTATCCAGCCGCCGTTATATTCGACTATCGGCTGGAGCACGTGCGGGTGCGAGCCGTAGACTATGTCGGCTCCGGCGTTGACGGCCGCCTGGCCGAGCGCCGTCTGATTTGCCCCCGCCCGGTAGCTGCCCTCGTCGCCCCAGTGCATCAGCGCTATCACCAGGTCCACGTCGGGGTTCGCGGCCAGCGCGGAGACGGCGGAGGTCACCTGCGCCCGGGTGGCCAGCCACGGTGCGGCGTAAAGCCCGACGGTTATGCCGCCGTCTGCCTCGTATATGCAGCTTGCGCCCGGCGCGCCGTAGGCCACGCCGTACTCCTCCAGCGCGGCCTTCGTGTTGTCAAGCCCGGTCTGGCCGAAGTCCATGGTGTGGTTGTTGCCTAAGGTGACGAAGTCCACGCCGCCGAGCACCAGCATCTCCGCGTTGCCCGCGTCGCCGCAGAACTGGAAGGTGGAGCTGCCGGAGAGCGGCTCATCCGAGAGCGAGCACTCGAGGTTCGCTATGGTGAGATAGTCGTCTTCAAAGTACTGCCTGGTGCCGGAAAAGGGGCGGGACATGTCGCCGCCTATTATGGTTTCAAAGACGTTCTCGCGCTGCGAGCTGGCGAGGGTGCAGTCTCCGACCATGGAGATCACAAAGTACTCGTCCGCCGGAGTCGGCTCCGGCGTGGGCTCGCTCGTGGGAGCCGCCGTGGGTTCGGGCGCCGCAGTGGGCGTGACGTAGTCCGGCTCGGGCAGGGAAACTTCGGGCTTTGCCGAGCAGGCGGACAGCGAGAGCACAAGCGCGGCGGCCAATAGGATAGCGGTTCTCTTTTTCATGAGGACGATTATATAATATCTGCCCGAAGGTTTCAAGTGCCGGAGTTCCCGTCCGTTTCGGACAAATGTGCCGCCGGGGATTGACTTTTTCCGTGAGGTAGTGTATGCTAACTAGCGGTTAGAAGAAACTAATTCGAGGTTATTGCGCATGATGATAAACAAGAGGCTGATCGGCACCGTCAGCGAGAGCAGGAAGTACATAGCGGGCAACGTGGCCTGCCAGTGGGTGTCGCTGGCGGCGAACATAACGATGATGGCGAGCATCACGCGCCTGCTGGCGAGGCTGTTCGAGCGCGAGGCGACGGCGCACGAGATAGCCGTGACGCTCGCCGTGGCGCTGGCGGCGGTTGTCGTGCGCTACGTATGTACCACGCTCGCGAGCAGGATGAGCTATCTCTCGTCGCGCGCGGTCAAGCGCACGCTGCGCGGGCTGATATACAAAAAGCTGCTGCGCCTGGGCACGTCCTACCGCGAGCAGGCCAACACCTCCGAGGTGGTACAGGTGGCCGTCGAGGGCGTGGATCAGCTGGAGACGTACTTCGGCGCATATTTGCCGCAGTTCTTCTACGCCATGCTCGCGCCGCTGACGCTGTTCGCCGTGCTCAGCACGGTCAGCGTGCTGAGCGCCGCGGTGCTGCTTGTCTGCGTGCCGCTCATCCCCGTGGCGATAGTGGCGGTGCAGCGCTGGGCGAAGAAGCTGCTTGGCAAATACTGGGGTCAGTACACGGCGCTGGGGGACACCTTCCTGGAGAATCTGCAGGGTCTGACGACGCTGAAGATATACCAGGCGGACGAGTTCAAGCAGCAGGAGATGAACGAGCAGGCGGAGAGCTTTCGCAAGATAACTATGAAAGTCCTCACGATGCAGCTCAACTCCATCACCATCATGGATCTCATCGCCTACGGCGGCGCGGCGCTGGGCGTCATATTGGCGGCGACGCAGTTCGCGAGCGGGAAAATAGGGCTTGACGGCTGCCTCCTGATAATACTGCTGTCGGCGGATTTCTTCATCCCCATGCGCCTGCTGGGCAGCTATTTCCACATCGCCATGAACGGCATGGCGGCGAGCGACAAGATATTCCGCCTGCTGGATCTGCCGGAGCCGGAGCCGAAGACCGGGAGCGTGCCGGCCGGCTGCACGATAGAGTGCCGGAATCTGCGCTTTTCCTACGAGCCGGAGCGCGAGATACTGCACGGCGTGGACATGAGCTTCCCGCGCGGCAGCTTCACCGCCGTGGTCGGCGAGAGCGGCTGCGGCAAGAGCACCGTCTCGGCCATACTCATGGGCAGGAATAAGAACTACTCCGGCTCCGTCACCGTGGGCGGCACGGAGCTGTCCGAAATAGACGAGGGCAGTCTGATGCGCGCCGTGACCTATGTAAGCCACAGGAGCTACCTTTTCAAAGGCAGCGTTCGCGCAAATCTGCTGATGGGCAAGCCGGACGCGTCCGACGCCGAGCTTTGGCAGGTGCTGGAGCGCGTGAACCTCGCGGACTTCCTGCGCGGCGAGGACGGCCTGGACACGCAGCTCGCCGAGCGCGCGGCCAACCTCTCCGGCGGACAGTGCCAGCGCCTGGCGCTCGCCCGCGCGCTGCTGCACGACAGCGAGGTCTACATCTTCGACGAGGCCACCAGCAACATAGACGTGGAGAGCGAGAACGACATCATGCGCGAGATACACGCCCTGGCGGGAGTCAAGACCGTCATACTCATCTCCCACCGCCTGGCCAACGTCGTTTCGGCGGACAACATCTACGTCATGGAGGGCGGAAACGTCGCCGAGAGCGGCGCGCACGGGCAGCTGCTCGCAGGGAGGGGCGTCTACGCCCGGCTCTGGACGGCGCAGTCCGAGCTTGAAAACTACGCGAAGGAGGCGGTCACGGCATGAAAAAACGCTCCGGCTTCAACATAATGCTGCGCCTCATAGGCCTTGTGAGGCCGCTCGCGCCGTACATGGTGCCGGCCATAGCGATGGGGCTTATAGGCCACCTGTGCGCAACGTTTATAACGGTGTTCGGCGGCTTTGCGGTCACGGGGCTGCTCGGGCTGGGCGCGCCGCTCTCGCTGACGGGGATATTCATCGCCGCCGCCGTGTTCGCGCTCTTGCGCGGGGTGCTGCGCTACGCCGAGCAGGCCTGCAACCACTTCATAGCCTTCAAGCTGCTGGCGCTGATACGCGAGAAGGTGTTCCGCGCGCTGCGCCGCCTCTGCCCGGCCAAGCTGGAGGGGCGCGACCGCGGCGACCTCATAAACGTGATAACCTCTGATATAGAGCTGCTGGAGGTGTTCTACGCGCACACCATTTCGCCGGTGGCCATCGCGGCGCTTTTCTGCGTGGTCATGTGCGTGTTCATCGGGACGTACAGCGGCGTGCTCGCGCTGATAGCGCTCGCGGCCTATGTGTGCGTCGGCGTGGCGATACCGCTGGTAACGTCCAGAGCCGGAGGCGACGACGCGCTGAGGTTCCGCACCAAGTCCGGCGAGCTGGCGGGCTTCGTGCTCGACAGCCTGCGCGGCCTGGACGAGACGCAGCAGTACGCTTGCGGCGAGGAGCGGCTCGGCGAGATGAACGCGCGCACCGACGCCCTCGCCGGGGACGAGCGGCGCATGAAGCGCACCGCCGGGCGCAATCAGGGCGCGACGAACACGGTGATACTCGTCTTCGACCTGGCGATGGTGTTCGCCGCCGCGGCGCTGTACCAGGCCGGGAAGGTGGACTTCGCGGGCGTGCTGATACCGAGCGTGGCGCTCATGAGCTCCTTCGGACCCGTCGTCGCGCTTGCTAACCTCGGCAGCACTCTGCAGAGCACCTTCGCCGCCGGGAACCGCGTGCTGGATATCCTCGACGAGGAGCCTGCGGTCGCTGACATAGAAGGCCGCCCGGAGCTGGAGTTCACCGGCGCCTCGGCCGAGGACGTGCGCTTCGACTACGGCGGCGAGACCATACTCGACGGCGTCAGCGCGGACATACCGCGCGGCTCCATCGTGGGCATAACCGGCCGGAGCGGCAGCGGCAAGAGCACCTTGCTCAAGCTGTTCATGCGCTTCTGGGAGGCGAAGGGCGGAGCGGTGAAGGTGTCCGGCGTCAGCGTAAACGGCATCAACACGTCGAACCTGCGGGACATGGAGAGCTTCGTGACCCAGGAGACGCAGCTTTTTCACGACAGCATACGCGCCAATCTGCGCATCGCCAAGCTGGACGCCACGGACGCGGAGCTGGTCGCCGCGTGCAAAAAGGCCAGCGTCCACGACTTCATCATGACGCTCCCCCGGGGCTACGACACACCCGTCGGCGAGCTGGGCGACACGCTCTCCGGCGGCGAGCGCCAGAGGCTGGGGCTCGCCCGCGCGTTTCTGCACGAGGCGGACTTCATGCTGCTCGACGAGCCGACCAGCAATCTGGACAGCTTGAACGAGGCGGTCATACTGCGCTCGCTGCGCACCGAGCGCGGCGGCAGGACCGTCGTGCTGGTCAGCCACCGCGCGAGCACCATGCGCATAGCGGAGAAGGTCTACTCCGTCGAGCACGGGAGGCTGAGCTGATGAAAAGAGACACGGACGCCAAGCGCGAGCGAGAGAAGGCGCTGGTCAGCGAGATGATAGCCCTGTACTGCCGGAAAAAGCACGGCGCGCGCGGCGCGCTCTGCCCCGACTGCGCCGCGCTGAACGATTACGCGCGCCTGAGAAGCGAGAAGTGCCCCTTCATGGAGACCAAGACCTTCTGCTCCAACTGCCGGGTGCACTGCTACAGGCCGGACATGCGCGAGAAAATACGCGAGGTAATGCGCTTCTCGGGACCGAGGATGCTGCTGCACCACCCCATACCCGCCATAAGGCACGTGATAGAGGAAAAAAGGGAAAAACGAAGATTGGAGATGGACAATGAAGCTTAAAAAGGCAATCTATATCGTACTGGGCTGCTTCGGAGTGGGCATGGGCGCCGTGGGCGCGGTGATACCCCTGCTGCCCTCGTTCCCGTTTTTGCTGCTGGCGGCGTTCTGCTTCGCCAAAAGCTCGCAGCGGCTGCACACCTGGTTCGTCAACACCAAGCTCTACAAGAAGAACCTCGAGAGCTACGTCAACGGCAGGGGCATGACCTGGGACGCCAAGATACGCATCATGCTGACCGTGACGCTCATCATGAGCGTGGGCTTCGTGCTCATGCTGCTGCGCGGGCTGTACGTCCCCTGCGCCATCCTGGGCGGCGTGTGGGTCTTCCACCTTATCTACTTCGTCTTCGGCGTCAAGACCCTGCCCAAGTCCGAGACCCCAGCGGACGTCTGACTTGCCCACGAACAGAATATCCATCCGGCCGCCGCGCCCTCAGCGCGGCGGTTTTTCGCGCATATACTGCATAAACATACGAGCATACTGCATATAATTGTCATATCGCACAGAGAGGGACGGCAGAAGGAGGCCAAATTGTGAGGGCGTACAAAAGTGAAAATCGCTATTGCATAATTATGCAGTAAGAGTTATAATCAACGCATAAATCACACAACAACTCGTATATTGGAGGTTGTACCATGAATAAATCGGACATCAAGAAAGTCGTTCTCGCCTACAGCGGAGGCCTTGACACCTCCATCATCATCCCCTGGCTCAAGGAGAACTACAACAACTGCGAGGTCATCGCCGTCTCCGGCAACGTCGGCCAGGCCGACGAGCTGGAGGGTCTGGAGGAGAAGGCGCTCAAGACCGGCGCGAGCAAGCTCTACGTCGAGGACATCACCGACGAGTTCGTGGACGACTTCGTCATCCCGGCGATGAAGGCCGGCGCGAAGTACGAGGACTACCTGCTCGGCACCTCCCTGGCGCGGCCGCCGATAGCCAAGCGCCTGGCCGAGATAGCCATCAAGGAGGGCGCGGACGCCATCTGCCACGGCTGCACCGGAAAGGGCAACGACCAGGTCAGGTTCGAGCTGACGCTCAAGCACTTCGTCCCGGATATGCCCATCATCGCCCCCTGGCGTGAGTGGGACATCAAGTCCAGGGAGGAGGAGATAGCCTACGCCGAGGCGCACAACGTGCCGCTGAAGATAAACCGCGAGACCAACTACTCCAAGGACAAGAACCTCTGGCACCTGAGCCACGAGGGTCTCGACCTCGAGGACGCCGGCAACGAGCCGACCTATGAGAAGAAGGGCTTCCTCGAGATGGGCGTCTCCCCGATGGACGCGCCGGATGTGCCGACCTACATCACCCTCGACTTTGTCTCGGGCGTCCCCGTGGCGCTCGACGGCGAGAAGATGAGCGCGAAGGACATCATCCTCAAGCTCAACGAGCTGGGCGGCGCCAACGGCATCGGCCTGCTCGACATAGTTGAAAACAGGCTCGTCGGCATGAAGTGCCGCGGCGTGTACGAGACCCCGGGCGGCACCATCCTCTACGCCGCGCACGAGTACCTCGAGACGCTCTGCCTCGACAAGATGACCCTGCACAAGAAGCAGGAGCTGGCCATCACCTACGGCGAGCTGGTCTACAACGGACAGTGGTACACCCCGCTGCGCGAGGCGCTGGCCGCCTTCGTCGACAAGACGCAGGAGCACGTCACCGGCACCGTGAAGCTCAAGCTCTACAAGGGCAACATCATCAAGGCCGGCGCGTGGAGCGACTGGAGCCTCTACAGCGAGGAGATCGCCACCTTCGGCGAGGACCACGTCTACAACCAGGCCGACAGCAAGGGCTTTATCAACCTCTACGGCCTGCCGATAAAGGTCCAGGCTCAGGTGGACGCGAAGAACGCCAAAAAGTAAAACATATCGACACCGGGGCGGGGTCACCCGCCCCATTTTCGATTAGCGTACAGGAGTGGGAGCATGGAGAAGATCTGGGCAGGCAGAAGCGCGGGAGCGCTGGACAAATACGCCGACGAGCTGAACTCGAGCATCGGCGTGGATAAGCGGATGTACAAACAGGACATACAGGGCAGCATCGCCCACGCGGGCATGCTGGCCAAGTGCGGCATAATCTCCCCGGAGGAGGGCGCGCAGCTCATCGAGGGGCTGGGCGGCATACTGGCCGACCTGGACAGCGGCGCGCTGCAGATAGACACGGCGGCGGAGGATATACACTCCTTCGTGGAGGCGGAGCTGACCGCCAGGCTGGGCGACGTCGGCAAGAAGCTGCACACGGCGCGCAGCCGCAACGACCAGGTGGCGGTGGACACCCGCCTCTACCTGCGCGACGAGTGCGCCGAGACCATCGACTTCATAAAGGACGTCATAAGCGCGCTCAGCCACGTGGCGGAGGCCAATCAGGACACGATAATGCCCGGCTACACGCACCTGCAGCGCGCGCAGCCCGTGACCTTCGCGCACCACCTGCTGGCCTACGGTATGATGCTCGCGCGCGACATCTCGCGGCTACGCGACGCGGCCGAGCGCATGAACGTCTCGCCGCTGGGCGCGGCGGCGCTGGCGGGCACGACGCACCCCATCGACCGCGCGATGACGGCCAAGGCGCTGGGCTTCTACGCCTACAGCCTCAACAGCATGGACGCGGTTTCCGACCGCGACTACTGTGTGGAGCTGTGCGCAGACCTGTCCATACTCATGATGCACCTCTCGCGGCTGAGCGAGGAGCTGATACTCTGGTCGAGCTGGGAGTTCAAGTTCATAGAGCTCTCCGACGAGTTCACTACCGGCTCGAGCATCATGCCGCAGAAGAAGAACTCCGACATGGCCGAGCTGGTGCGCGGCAAGACCGGGAGGGTCTACGGCGACCTCAACACGCTGCTGGTCATGCTCAAGGGTCTGCCGCTGGCGTACAACAAGGATATGCAGGAGGACAAGGAGGCCATCTTCGACGCCTTCGACACCGCGAAGCTCTGCCTGACCGTGTACGCGCCGATGATAGCCACGATGAAGGTCAACGCCGCCAACATGCTCGCGGCGGCCAAGGGCGGGTTCATAAACGCGACGGACTTGGCCGACTACCTCGCCAAGCGCGGAGTGCCCTTCCGCACGGCGTACAAGCTGACGGGGCAGATAGTCGCCGACTGCGCCGCGCTCGGCAAGGCGCTGGAGGACTTGACGCTCGACGAGTACAAGGCCTACTCGGAGGTGTTCGGGGAGGATCTGTACGACGAGATTTCCCTCGCGGCGTGCGTGGCCAAGCGCGTGAGCGCGGGCGGCGCGGCTCCGGCGAACATACCGGTACAGCTCGAATATTTAAGGGGTGTTATAGATGACTAAGGTGTTTATAGACGGCAGCGCCGGCACCGCCGGGCTGCGTATACGCTCCCGGCTGGAGGGGCGCTCGGATCTGGACGTCACCGTACTCGAGGGCGAGGCGCGCAAGGACACGGAAAAGCGGCGCGAGATGCTCAACTCCTGCGACCTCGCCGTGCTGTGCCTGCCAGACGCGGCCAGCCGAGAGAGCGTGGCGATGATAGAAAACCCCGACGTGCGCGTGGTGGACACCTCCACGGCTCACCGCGTCGCCCCGGGTTGGGCCTACGGCTTCCCGGAGCTGAGCGCGGAGCGGCGCGAGGCGATAGTCACAGGCAAGCGCGTGGCCTCGCCGGGCTGCCACGCGGGCGGCTTCATCGTGCTGGTGCAGCCGCTTATCGAGGCGGGCATACTCCCCGCAGACGCGCTGCTCGCCTGCCACTCGCTGACCGGCTACTCCGGCGGCGGCAAGGGCATGATAGCCGAGTACGAGGCCGAAGGGCGCGCCGCGGCGCTCAGCTCGCCGCGCGAGTACGGCCTCGGCCAGACGCACAAGCACCTGCCGGAGATGGCGGGCATCCCGGGGCTGGAGCACTACCCCGTGTTCTGCCCCATCGTGGCGGATTTCTACAGCGGGATGCTGGTGACCGTGCCGCTTTTCGGCGCGCAGCTCAACGCCGGATACACGCTCGCCGACGTGCGCGAGTGCTACAAGGCCAAGTTCACCGGGCCGGTGGTCAAGTACGTCGACGCGATGGACGAGGCGGGCTTCATCGCCTCGAACACCCTGACGGGCACGGACTCCATGGAGGTCACGGCCTGCGGGAACGACGAGCGCATGATACTGCTCTCGCGCTTCGACAACCTCGGCAAGGGCGCGTCCGGCGCGGCGGTGCAGTGCATAAACCTCATGCTGGGCGCCGACGAGACGGCGGGGCTGGTTCTGGCGTGAGCGGCGCCCCTCATAGGGCGGAGATGAGAGAAAAGGAGAAAGCAAAATGGTTGAACACATATCCGGCGGCGTCTGCGCCCCGATTGGATACAAGGCCGCGGGCGTGCACTGCGGCGTGAGAAAGAACCGCTCCAAGCGCGACCTGGCGCTGATATACTCGGAAAAGCGCGCCAGCGCCGCGGCGGTGTACACGACCAACCTGGTCAAGGGCGCGCCGCTGACGGTGACGAAGAAGCACCTGGCCGACGGCATGGCTCAGGCGATAATCTGCAACAGCGGCAATGCCAACACCTGCAACGCCAACGGCGAGTACATCGCCGAGACGACCAGCGAGCTGCTGGGCGCCGAGCTGGGTATCCCCGCCGCCGACGTGATAGTCGCCTCCACGGGCGTTATCGGCCAGGCGATGACGATGGAGCCGTTCGAGCGCGGCATACCCGAGGTGGTCAAGGCGCTGGGCACGAGCGGCGAGGCCGCCGCCGAGGCGATAATGACCACGGACACGCACGCCAAGGAGGTGGCGGTCAAGTTCACCGCCGGCGGCGCGGAGTGCACTCTGGGCGGCATAGCCAAGGGCAGCGGCATGATACACCCCAACATGGCGACGATGCTGGCCTTCATAACCAGCGACTGCGCCATAAGCCCCGCGATGCTCGCCAAGGCGTTGAGCGAGGACGTGCAGAGCAGCTTCAACATGGTCACGGTGGACGGCGACACGTCGACCAACGACATGGTGGCGGTCATGGCCAACGGCATGGCCGGGAACGCCGAGATCTGCGCCGAGGGCGCGGACTACGACGCCTTCTGCGAGGCGCTGCACGAGGTGACGGTCTGCCTCAGCCGCCAGATAGCCGGCGACGGCGAGGGCGCGACCAAGCTGCTCGACTGCGTGGTCACGGGCGCCGAGACGCTCGCCGACGCACGCACCGTGGCTCGCGCGGTGGTGGGCTCGTCCCTGCTGAAAGCCGCCATGTTCGGCGCGGACGCCAACTGGGGCCGCGTGCTGTGCGCGGTGGGCTACTCCGGCGCGGACGTGGACGTGACCAAGGTCGGCGTGACCTTCAAGTCCGACGCCGGCGAAGTCACCGTCTGCGAAAACGGCGCCGGCGTGGACTTCTCCGAAGAACTCGCCGCCAAAGTCCTCGCCGCCAAGGAGATCTATATCCTCGTCTCCCTGGGCGAAGGCGCTTCCTCCGCCGAAGCGTGGGGGTGTGATCTTACTTACGAATATGTGAAGATAAATGGGGATTATCGGACGTGATCTTTTATATTACTTATACCCTAATATAACTTCTGAGGGATTTCTTTTTGTGGCGACAAAAAGAAACCCCTCAGACTCCAAAGAGAAAAACGCTTTGGTGCGATAGTGTGCCGGGGATTGCGTGTTACTTGGCGGTTCGACATATATACGTTGCAATCCCGTAGACTTTACGAGACTGGGGTGCTGTCTTTTTCGCGCGACGGCGCTTTGCGCCGGAGCGCTTACGTGGTCAGTCATTAGAGGGGTAAGACAGTGGCACCCTAATCTGGCATAAATCTTAGGGATACCAACGTACCTATGTCGAACCGCCAAGTAAAACCCATTCCCCGGCAGATTAAACCACCCAAAGCGGCTTTCCTTTCGGGGTCTGGGGGACTTTCTTTGGCCAAGACCAAAGAAAGCCCCCCAGGAGCGGTGCGGGGGGCTTCCCCCCGGTAGTTCCGGTGGGGTTACAACCCCACAAAAAACCCAATCATTTCGAGGTGTTAAAACCATGGACAACTTCAACAGAGCGCAGGTGCTGGTGCAGGCGCTGCCTTATATCCAGCAGTATTGGAACCGCGTGGTCGTTATCAAGTACGGCGGGCACGCGATGGAGAACGAGGAGCTCAAGGCCAAGGTCATGGAGGACATCGTGCTGCTGCAGCTTGTCGGCGTGCGCGTGGTTCTGGTGCACGGCGGCGGGCCGGACATCAACGACGTGCTGACGAAGATGGGCGTGGAGAGCCGGTTCGTCAACGGCCTGCGCGTCACGGACAAGGCCACGGCCGACGTGGTGCAGATGGTGCTCGCCGGCAAGGTGGGCAAGAGCCTGGTCAACCTCATCGAGGCCACCGGCGGCAAGGCCATGGGCATCTGCGGCATAGACGGCCGCATGGTCGAGGCCAAGCCGCGCAACGCCGAGCTGGGCTATGTGGGTCAGATAACCCACGTCAACATCCAGCCGATAAACGACCTGCTGGAAAAGGGCTACATCCCCGTGATCTCCAGCGTCGGCTGCGACGCGGAGGGGAACGTGTACAACATAAACGCGGACACCATGGCCGCGCAGATCTCCGGCGCGATGGGCGCTGAGTGCCTCATCTCCATGACCGACGTGCCGGGCATCATGCTCGACCCGAACGACAAAGACTCGCTGGTGCACGTGGCGGACATCAACGACGCCACCGACCTGTTCCGCCAGGGCGTGATAAAGGGCGGCATGATTCCCAAGGTGGAGAGCTGCATAGAAGCGCTGCTGTGCGGCGTGCACAAGGTGTTCATACTCGACGGCCGCGTCCCGCACTCGATACTGCTCGAGATGCTCACGGACGAAGGCAGCGGAACCATGATGGTGGGGGAGAAGAAATGACTACCAAGGAACTTGACAGCAAGTATATAGCAAACACCTACGCCCGCTTCCCGATAGTGCTCGACCACGGCAAGGGCTCGCTGGTCTGGGACACGGAGGGCAAGGAGTACATCGACATGGGCAGCGGCATCGCCGTGAACGCCTTCGGCCTGGCCGACGAGCCGTGGATAGCCGCCGTCACCGCACAGCTGGGCAAGCTGCAGCACAGCTCCAACCTCTACTACACCGAGCCGGACGCGCTGCTGGCCGAGCAGCTTTGTGAGCGTGCGGGCATGAAAAAGGTGTTCTTCGCCAACTCCGGCGCGGAGGCCAACGAGTGCGCCATCAAGTGCGCGCGCAAGTACGCCGCCGACAAGTACGGCGCAGACAAGCGCTACAAGATAGTCACGCTCGTCAACAGCTTCCACGGCCGTACGATAACTACCCTCGCCGCCACGGGTCAGGACGAGCTGCACCAGGACTTCCAGCCGCTCACGGACGGCTTCCTCTACACCCCGGCCAACGACTGCGCCGCGCTCAAGGCGCTCGTCGAGAGCGACGACGCCATCGCGGCCATCATGTTCGAGCTGGTCCAGGGCGAGGGCGGCGTCACGCCGCTCACAAAGGAGTTCGTGGACTGCATCTCCGAAATCTGCGCCGAACGCGACATACTCATGGTCTGCGACGAAGTCCAGACCGGCAACGGCCGCACCGGCTCGCTGTACGCGTGGATGCAGTACGGCATAGCCCCGGATATTATGTCAACCGCTAAAGGCCTCGGCGGCGGGCTGCCGATAGGCGCGTGCCTGTTCGGCGAGAAGACCGAGCACACCCTGACCGCCGGAACGCACGGCTCCACCTTCGGCGGCAACCCTGCGGTCTGCGCCGGCGCGCTGAACATACTCTCGCGCATAGACGACGCGCTGCTCGCCGAGGTCAAGGCCAAGAGCGAGTACATCAAGCGCGCTCTCGACGGCGCCCCCGGCGTCGAGAGCGTGGCCGGGCTGGGCCTTATGCTGGGCATCAAGACCGTCAAGCCCCTGAACGACGTGGTCGCCGCCTGCCGCGAAAACGGCGTGCTGGTGCTCACCGCACACGGCAAAATGCGCCTGCTCCCGGCGCTGAATATACCGATGGAGTTGGTGGAAAACGCCATCGGCGTTATTAAGAGTTGTTGTGCCTGCTGATATAGCGGGACAGCGCCCCGCCACTTTCCTGAGGGATTTCTTTTTGTGGCGACAAAAAGAAACCCCTCAGACTCCAAAGAGAAAAACGCTTTTTGGGTTGGG